>Ga0315914_1000492_pt1 | contig 50054 bp, 46 predicted proteins | sample MpolenodulesMG_FD_203920 | JGI IMG/M metagenome (GOLD analysis project Ga0315914, IMG submission 203920) | Medicago polymorpha root nodule microbial communities from Los Angeles, California, United States - elongated nodules | ecosystem: Host-associated > Plants > Roots > Nodule | place: USA...
TTATTTTTTTTTCGTTTTTTATAAATTAATTATTATTTCTAAAAAAACTACAATTGTTATAACTGATGATATGTCCCACACCAAGGTCTTGGGGCATTCCTATCCGGATTTCTACGTGGTTCGTGAATTATTTGACGGCGAGATCGTTGACGATGAACTACTTCAGGTTCCGTTTGGTCTTCGTCATTGTTGTTTGTAGTAGCTTGCATCTGACTACTTTGACCAAGCGTCAATGAGACATCGTGTTCCCTTGAAGGTCATCCAACATCTAGAAAATGATTATCATTAGAGTTCAATGACAAACTACTCAAAGACTGTTGACCGCACTCGGCGTCTAAACCAGGAATATTCACAAAATCAAACTCATCACCCGGAATGAATTGGGATAGTAGGTTTGTTGGTGTTGGGGGGTGGTTGTAGTTTGTGTTACTGTACATTGTGTTATTGTTTTGTTGGTTGTTGTAAGAAATCCTTGTTCCCAAAAGTCATCTGGCTCTGGTTCTTCTTGGTTGTTATAATTTTGTGGTTCTGGTTTGATCTCCGGCTCTGAATTTCACTGTGGCACTTCCTCGTGTACCTTTTGGATTGAAATCTTGACATGGTGATTGCATTCATTTGTAAACCAATGAATATACGCAGGAGTTAGGAGTAGTGTTCTTGGTGGCTGACGAGGTAAAGTATGTTGTCGTCGGTTATCCCAATGTTCACTCTCTTGTGGAAAGCGATAACTGTTTGAGGAAGTTACATCCCTACAATATCCCCAAACTTGTAGGAGGAAGTTACATCCCGGTAGGCCTTTTTTTGTTGGATGTGACGCTTCACACATGCCACAATAAAGAAAAGCTAAAACGGCGGATCCCCAACTGTATGTTCTTGTTTGGTTGAAATCAACTAGCAAAGACAACCAAGAGTTGTGTACATACATTCCAGTTGTATTTGGAAATAATAAACCACCAATTAGCCATAGAAGGTACCTCCTAGTATATTGAATTCTTATTTCAAGAGGCGAATACTCATTAAGGTCATTGGTGATAAGATTTTCACCTAACCACGACAACAAAATAGAATGACCTTCCTTCTTATTTTGTGGAACTATTACTCCTAGTAAGTCGTAACAAGTTTGCCATGAAAGACTTGGCAGACCGGTAACGACTTGCCCTCCTATAGGTAAGCCGAGTAACATGTATACATCTTCCAACATGATGGTACATTCACCTGTTGGAAAATGAAAAGTATGTGTCTCAGGCCTCCACCTTTTAACGTACATAAATCTAACTTTAATTTCAAACAATGCAGGATATTTCATGAACATCTCCATGTTCGAGTACTACCACAACGAAATTGCAGTTGCAGATCGACGGGCTTTAGCTTGGGTCGACAAAATTCCCAAGGAAAAGTGGACTCAATCACATGACGATGGTCAACGATGGGGCCACATGACAACCAACCTGGTCGAGTCACAAAACAACGTGTATAAGGGTATATGCGGACTCCCGATCAAAGCTATTGTGAAAGTGACCTACTACAGGTTGGGGGCCTTGTTTGCTAAAAGAGGACATGAGGCAGCAGCAAGGATAAGTGTCGGCGAACCATTCTCTAAAAAAATCTAAGATTTTCTGAAGGTTGAGGTGATTAAATCCAGCAGTCATCAAGTCACTCAGTTTGACCGAGATCAGTATACCTTCTCAGTTCATGAAACTATCGACCATAAAGAAGGATTGTCGATGGGAGAATACAAGGTCGACTAAATAAATGGTGTCACTGTGGAAAATTTAGGGTGTTACATCTCCCATGTTCGCATGTCATTGTTGCATGTTCTAGCTTTAGTCACGACTATAAAATATTTGTCGATCAAAAGTTTCGGAATGAGTGTGTATATGATGTATACAACATCAATTTCAACGTGGTTCACCACCAGCAGTATTGGCCCAATTATGTAGGCCCAAAGGTGATTCCTGATTCAACCATTCGAAGAGCAAAGAAAGGTCGTCCACCAGTTACTCGCATTAGAACTGAGATGGACGTTGAGGAATATACAAGAAGTTGTGGCGTGTGAAGGATGCCCGGTCATTCTCGTAAAAATTACCCTAATATTGAGCATCAGTAGTAATCTAGTTGTAATTTATTTAATTTTATTATATGTTGTTTTTATTTTAATAATAATATTATTATTATATTTAATTTTTGTTTGCAAAAAAAAACGAAAAGAAAAGAAAATGACCCACAAGTGGGGGTTGTGGGACATTTAAAAAAATTAAAAAATAAAATAAAAAGTATCCCACAAAGGGGGGTTGTGGGATATAATAAGTCCAAAAAAAATAAATATCACACAAGGGGGTTGTGGGATATAATAAGTCCAAAAAAAAAGGGTATCCCACAAGGGGGGTTGTGGGATGTTAGGGAATCTTAAAAAGTAGGGCATTTTTGAAATTTTTAAAAAAAGTAACCTAAAGATCATGCATGGATTCTAGCTTTTCTTTGATATTACCACGTATCCCTCGTCAATATTATTCGTGTCCAAATAATATTTTGACTTCAATTGTATCGTTTAATCGTCGATGACTCGCACTATTAAACGATCAAAGAGTCGTTCCTATCATTCAATCGATGATTTCTCAATCTATTTAATGATAAGAAAGCATTAAGTTTGGATACAAGTAGTGGTTATCAAAACATCAATTCCATGTCTAGAATTCATGTTGTGATAGATGATTATTCTAAACCTAAATTCAAAAGTATTTTTCAATCACAATTAAACCAAAAGTAAACAATCAAGTGCAAGAATAATCTCAATATCAAATCAAATGCTAGAACCATACATTTATAGATCAATTGATTACATGATTAGCTTAGATCAAGTACCTCTAATCCCAACAATGGATATTTAGCTACTCATTGTCATGGAAGCCTTGCAAGAATGAATTGAAATGGAAAGATTCATTACAACTTTGTGATTTCTCACCAAATGAGGAAGAATCCAACTTCTTATCACTCTTGCTCTATGAAGACCAAGCCCTATCTCTCTCTCTAAGTATTTGTCTCTGAAAACTTTACAATAATAAAAAAAAAAAAAATTTCAAGAAATGATCAAGGGCTATTTATAAGCTTTCCCATCTGCATCAACTCGCATCGCGAGTTCCTCTGCTCGCCATGGCGAGTTGAGGTTTCTTCCCCAGTGGGTTTGTGCTACGTCATCATGGGGAGTTTAGCCGCCCTTGCTCGCCTCCCAAGTGACTTCACTCGCCATGGCGAGTAAACCCATGCTCCTGCCTATGCTTTCCTTTGATGACTCGCCACTGCGAGTTGGGGGCGAGCAATTGTGCCTCTCTGCCTATTTTTTGGCCTTGTTGTGTTTGTTTCTTGTTTTCCTTCTTTGCTCAGTGCCTTGAGTAACTTTCCTGCAAAATTAGGTAAAGTAAGATGGATAAAGCGAAAAAGGACCATAATCAATTATCTCCCGGCTTTTTCCTTAATAACTTGCAAAACAAGTAACAAAAGTGCCCTAAATCTTCATTTGAATTACTACTTTCTGGCACTTATCATTGTTCTTGCTTTTCTTTTTGTTTAAACTTGCTTGTGAACTCCAAATATCATGAATTTACATTACAAATTACGTAATGGTAAGATGTCATCATAACCCCAAACTTGAACCATTCCTTGTACTTAAGGAATTTACTTGCAAAATTGACAATCGACATTAAAATAACAATTACCTAATCAAACGATAGTATCCAAAAGTTCATCTCCGGACTAGCTAAAAATGAGCCAGTTTGACTTGCTTGCATCCACCATTCACAACTCCACGCAACAATTATGATAAGGGTTCAAACACAATCGACGTGCAAGTCTACATATTACCATACACTTGGAAAGTTTTTAAACCTCAATCAAAATCAATGTCATTACACACTTTGAGGTCTTTCAGGGTTACAATGGGGCTTAGGTAAAGGTGAGATAATATTTGGATAAGTAGGCTACACAAAATTTTGAGTTAGGCACTCCTACGAAAATTGAAACACAGATTCAATTCCACATTTACCCTTTGAAACAAACAATTGTAAAGGTACTAGAGAATATTTGTAACTGGTAGGGACAATCGAGTTTGAAATTACTCAAATTTTTCATTGTTTGTCCCCTTTTTATTTTCATTCTATTTTTCTCTTTTTTTTTTAATACACCATTTTTGTGTGTATTTTTCCTGCTTTGTTCTTTGTTCTCTAGTACCCCATCCCAAACTTAATTAGTTTCAAATTCCAATAGCAACCCCAAACTTATTGTTTAGCAACACCTTACTTAGCCAAACTCAAAAAAAAAAATTGGGTAAATTCCTAAAAGTCTCTAGGCTTGTAATGTAGTTTGTCACGGAACAAAAGGGTCTAAACCTACCGGCTCAATTTGGCTTTCAAAAAGGATGAATTCAAATAAAATAAGGGTAAGCTTCAAAGGCTCACAAGACCAAGCACTTTCGCCTCAGTGTGTAAATGACAAAGACCAATCAACAGTAAGGAAACAATGCAAGTTTTAGAAATGTAGTTGCATGGAACACTCTATTTAAGTAAATTGAAAAATAAAATTTGGCCATAAACCTTACAGTGTTAGATTTCTGGGAGTTGTGACTACCTATCGCATGTGTCGTACACTTCGCCTTTGAATTTCAAGTCACTACCTCCTTATGAACTTTTGGAATACCACTTGACTACACAATTGTTACTAAACTGGAAAAAGTCACAAACAATAAATTCATCAATAATAAACAAGTTCAGATTCAATTACATAACAGGAGGTACAACTGAGTTAACCAAAATTAAAACTAAAGAAAAATTGTTCAAATAACAAAATACAAAAGAAAAGTATTGAAACAAAAGAAGCAGAAACATAAATATGAGTTGAACCATTAGTATTTCACTCAACCCATCTGATCACGGTCAATCCAAGTATTGGGGTTGCCAATATCCATCTGAAAGTAAACATGGTGGGTTGCCTCCCATCCAGCGCTTCTTTATCGTCACTAGCTTGACTGTGAACGATCCTCAGAGGTCCGCCAACACCAGTCCTACCCTCTCTTTTGGTAGGTCGCCACCCAGATATGGCTTAACTCTCTGCCCATTTACTTTAAAAAGTTTATCACCTTTTGGTGTCATTAGTTCAACTGCTCCATGAGGTGACACACTTTTGACCAAAAATGGTCCTGACCACTTTGATTTGAGCTTTACAGGAAATAGCTTCAACCTGGAATTATATAACAAAACTAGTTACCCAACATTAATCTCCCTAGACGCATGCTTTTGTACTTCTAGGCCATATTTCTTTGATCTTCGTTGTTTTTAGGTTTTTGTCTTCAATTAACTTGCCCCGGAACTTGGAAACAGAATTCCTTCCTATGTAAAGTCTTTTGAGGCCTCTTGAATCTTCATTCTTGTCTTTCCAAAATCTTGACAATTCTTTAGTTGTTCTTGCCTTTCTTGTTGTTTAAGCTTGCTTGTGAACTCCAAATATCATGAATTCTTTAAAAATTAGGCTAAACTGCACTTTTCGACCCCTAAGTTTCAAAATGTTGCGATTTTGGCCCCCTATTTAAAAAAATTATAATTTTGGCCCCTTTCGTCTCAAAAAAGGGGCCATAATCGCAACTTTTTGAGAAGATAAAGGGTCAAAAGAGCATATTTTTCTTATGTTAGGGGGTCAAAAGAGCATATTTCCCTAAACATGGGAGGTCACTTTTGTCATTTTTTTTCATAAGGGATCAATATCGCAACTTTTTAAAACTTAAGGGGTGAAAAGTGTACTTTAGCCTAAAAATTACGTAACGACAAGATGTCATCAAAGATATAGTAGAAGAGCAATCCTTGATCAAGACGATAAGGGAAGCTAATGTTCTAGGTAAGCAAGTGGAATTAAGTGTTGTGGTGGAAGCTAAGAGGCTGCTTGCTGAAGTTCTGAAAGGAAAGTCAGCAGAGGTTTCAGATGCTGGTGAGAGAATAGAGTCTATTGTCAAGGAGTCTGAAGGTACTTCATATGCTGTTCCTATAACTCAGAGTGAGATTCAAGGTACAGTACTTAATTGAAAATTTGTCCATGTTTTCATATTTATTTAGCAGGGTGATTCCATTTACAACTTGATTCTGATTTAAAATAATTTTCATTCACAAATAGTATATAAAGAAATCCAATTTGTCTTTACTCTTTATCTCATATAAACTCCAAATGATGTCCCAATCCAAGAACAGTCTTGAACTTAGTACATCACATTCAATCTTCATTAAGCATTTAAGCATTCAAATCATGATGTTTTTGTCTACGCCAAGAACAGCCTTACCGATACATGAGCAACACTCTAATTGAAAAATTATATTCTTGGGAATTGAGTATTAAATCAGTATAAACCAATTGCAAAACGTATGCTTCATAACTAACATCAACCAATTTGTAATAAACTCATTCCAAAGATGGAAGTTAATAAAACAAATCATGTAAACAAAGGTACAATGATTAAAGTTTCAATGGTATCCAACTATACAAATCATTACAAAAGAATGTGTCTCAATCATTAGAACTATACCACATCCCACTTGACGACCTTGTTGCAAGACAATGCATATAGTAGATCCGGACTGTCATAAGATATTCACCACATCTCGGCTTAGAGTTGAATAGGTTAAATTATACATGGTCGAGTCTCGGCCCACATGTTTTGTATTTGGTCCATAATCTTCTTGCTCGACCCGTCCTTCCTCATACAACATTGTAACAGATAGAAAGAAACGGACTGTGAGGTTGTTACTTCCAGACAGGGATCACACGAAGAAGGTAAATTCTAGAGGATGGATAAGCTTAAAAAGTTGTAGACACTTGGGAGATAAGACCAAGTCTTTCATTATTCACACAAAAAATACTCTGATCTTGAGCGCAACACATCGTCAGAAAATGTCTTAGATTACATCTTGGAACAAAGGAGTGTTAAATAAGTGCAGATCCATTACTGTTTTAAAAAATTTGCAAAAGATAAAGAAATTATGTATTTATTAAATTGACACATGTTTAACTTGTTTAAAAAAGGACTGTTGTGACAATACTTAACTATTCTCTTGTGCGCATAGTTGCGGCGTTTGAGATAAGTATAATGGCAGAGTTGATGGGTTTGAGTAACGAATGGCCCTTGCAGCATTCTCCCGGCCTTGAGTATTCCCTTCTTCCTTCATCAACTTCAAAAGTGGACCCACCCCTCCTTCCACTATGATCATCTTTCCGTAACGGTGGCTTTCATGTGCCAGTAACACAAGGGATGCAGCGGCATCGGAACAATCCTTCGGCGAGCCAGTACAAAGGATGGAAATCAGTTCTCAAATGAAGGAGACGATGGGCCCGTCCGCGGCTTATGTTGGAATTGAAGAAAGCAATGGCTCTTGAAGCATTCTGTTTGTCTTCTTGTGTGTCCAAATCTTGCAGCTGCCTATTGATGTTTAAAATTATGAACATATGCATGAATTTTCACAGTGAGGGGTATTATCAATGGAAATTAATATTATCGATGAAACCATATTAGAAAGGCAATAGTAAGACCAGCAACAATAGAGGTGTGCATAAATATTTAAAAATGTTATGCTTTTTTGATGTACAAAATGAACGGAAATAAGGACAAGGGAATTATACCCTATCAGTATAGTTATTTGCATTTACTATTTCTTTATGTGATCCTTTACTATTTTCTTTTCTGAACACAGCTGAAACTCTACCTGTCGTTTTGCTTCTTCCACTGCCACCATTCCTTCCTTTGCCCGCGACGTCAATCCTGCTAGCAGAATGTAACTTTCCCTGGGCGTGTGACACCCTTTTTGCGAGCGGTGCTGTAACTTTCCATATGTGCGCGACCCCATGATAGTATGTTCTGATTTCCAAGTTCATCATACCAGTTCCTTGTCATGCAGGGCGCTGTAAGTCTGTAACCATTAGTTCCAGGTGTGTTTTCTTCGTTCCAATGCACAATTGTTTCGTTCCAGTTCCTTTAGCAGAAGATCAGATGATGAATACAATTGGAGAAAATATGGTCAAAAACAAGTAAAAGGAGGTGAAAATCCAAGAAGCTTATGACAAAAAGCTATTCAATAACCATACAAACCTGTCTTTGGTGGAATAAAGTTTTGCCATTGTCATCACTTTCATACATTGCAAATAATGAATCCAACAATGTGAAATCTCAAATGAAATAGTCAGGGTTGAATAGAATTTATTACGTACCAAAAGAGTCCAAGATTCAAAACAGAATGACAGGAAAACAGACAAACAGATAAAATAGTTAGCAATCAATTATTTAGACTGAATCAGATACGAAAAATGCAAGCAGCCTTTAGGAAAAATTAATGAAAAGTTAACTTAACTTGACCAATAGTCCAAGTAATCTAGGTGACTTTGGCAAAGGATCATTGATTTTCCTCGGTTCCTCTCTCACTGTTTGCAGTCATGTCTTATGGTAGCAAATTCATGCAGTTTCTTCAATCAAAATTATAGGACAGAAACATCAATTTACTCAAAAAAAAAGGACAGAAACATCAATAGACGCACAAGTGCATCTATCTTGGGAAGTGTGTCCAACTAATTATTACAATTATGAACATATATGGAAGCTCTTGTGCTAAAAATATATTACAACATCTATCTATCTTTTCAGTTTAGACGTCTAAATTTGGTAAATTATGACTTTTTTTAAATTCATGAAATTAACTATGCAGACTTCATTTTCTTCTGCTAAACTGATTTCCCATCTCTATTTAACATAGATGATAGAACTGTTGGCTGAAGCAAGCCCTCCTTTCCATCATCATCTTTACTATTTTCCCATTCAATCAACCAAATCTGTTGACTCTTTTCAGAAACACTCTACTTCTTTTCAGATATTATTTGGTTTACATATTCATACTACTTGAAAAAGCAGAAAGGGGAAAGTATTAGAAATGATAAAACTGAAATCTAAAGTTTTAATTATTCACACCTGTTCAAGCAGCAAAATACATCATCGAAAAAACTCAAGTGTTTGAATTCTATTTTCATTCACAAAAGTAGATTTCACCACTGAAAGGTCCAAACAATAATAGCCATAAGATAAAATCCTCTACATTCAAATCAATTAAATAAAAGACCATTATTATTAGATAATTAAATAAGATACCTTAACCCTTGCATATTTTCCACATTAAGCCACTCTTTGACGGTAAACTCATCTAGACATTTTTTCAAATGAGCAACATCTCCATCAATTTCAACCCTCAATTCCATTATATTTTCATACTAGCTTAGTGCACATAACCTATTTTGATTCACACAAACAAAATTAGAGATTAAGACAAACATAAAAGGTGGAAATCGATAATCTAAAATTCATATATATCGTGTCAGCAAACTGTTCAATAATCGATGATGATATAATAACTACGGAAAATTAGATGACTTCGATGGTATCTCACACATTCATAATATCATTCTTCATAAAAAAAAATATAAACAGAAAAGAAACACTAATTGGTTTCATCTTCAAAATCATCACTTGGAAGCTCATTCAAATCAAAATTCCTGACAACTCTTGGCCCTAATTCGGTTTCATCTTCGCTAACATTCTTCTTGCCTTCAATATCACGGTTAGAGCCTGCAGGTTCCTTGGAATCATGTGATTTTTGAAAAATCCTGTCTTTAGGAATCTTCAACCTCAGCACCAAGTTCTTTTCGTTGTGGCAAACACACCTTGTTAGCAGCACACCTTGTTCCTTCATCTTCTCATTATCATCCACCGTATTGCTGGAAATCTTCTGCCTTTTAGTTGATCCCTCATAACCCCCGTAAGACATAGATAACAATGTTTTTGCAGCAATAGTGATTTCCTCATCATCATCAGCAATATGCCTTCTCCTGGGACTCCGTTTTTTGGTCTTATATGAAATTGGCGGCAAGTACTTTGACAAGTCAGTAGCTGGTAGAAACTCAAGATGACTTTGTTCCATGGAAGATGAGGCAGTCGGTGAGTGGATAATAACACTTTTCTTCGAACCCTTTTGAGTATGACATCTCATATGTCCATTCAAAGCATGGTTGGATGAAAAAACCTTGTTACAAACATCACATGTATGATTCTTCAGTTTCCCATCATCATGATTATGCTTGTGAAGAGAAGAAGAAAAAGCCCAAGTAATTTCTGTAGTCTTCTTCAAGGTGCCGTGGTTATTCACAGTGTGATCATGGGTCTGTTTGTTTGTTTTAGGTTGAAGAACAACCTTGGAGGAGCGGTGAATGGTTTTATGGCCACCAAGTGATTTACCAGAAGTGAATGTTTTGTGACAAAACTCACAACTGTAGATTCTTGAACCTGGGTTTTTCATATCAATTTCAAGAGTCCGGTTGTGATAATGATCATGGCTGTTTTTGGGTTTATCAAACGAATGGTGAGAAGAAGGTGAAAAATAGTGTTTGTTAATGATGTTGTGAGTGATTTGCTCAGGAGAGTGTACAGAAAAACTATAGGGCTTGAACGTAGGGTTTGTACCTTGTTTCTGAATTTCAATATCATGAACATGATGATATTCGTAGTTGTTTTTGGGTTTGTGATCGATTGAATGATGAAAATGGAAATAGGGTGAAGAGAAAGAACTCTTCATGATCGATGTAGCAGTGGAATTGAACTGAGAAAATAGGGTTTGAAGCAACAAAGCGATAGAAAGCGTATATGTGAAGCAGCAAAGAGAACGCGCGAGGTTTATAAAGTAATAGCTAGGGCTTTTCCGAAGAAATAGCTAGGGTTTATCTTATTTTCTCTTTCTTTCATCAAACTTCAAACTTTGTTACCTTTAGTTTATTTTCATCACACCCTTATTCTATTTTCATCACTCCCTTATTCTCATCTATTTTATTCTACAAAAAATAATCTCTTTTTACTATTTTTTTGTTGAATAAATAATATGTATTTTTAGTAAACTAATATTTGTTCATTGCAATTTTTTTGACGACACTACATCTTGTACTGGCCTGAACAAAGGCTTAATCCCGAGGTCAATGCTCCAGTCGTGGAGTCAAAGACCAACAAGGCATATAAGTCCAGTACAAACCACTTACAACAATAAAGATTTGTGCTACAGACAATAAATAACAATGCATTTCTCGAGGTTTTGAGGTGAGAGGAGCCTTGGTTGACCATGGAACCTTGTTTTTTTAACGCATTGTTATCATTGAATTAGTTGCAAATTTGACGATGAAAATGAAATGAATGCAACAATTGCTCAACATTTTGATGAAACTGGGGGATGAGTTCAATTGAGGATGTTTCTACAAGCAGAGCGTTATCCAAATAAGGATGGGGAGAAGTCCACAACTTCAAGGAGTCGACATATTAGTAACATCAAACTTAGTCAACCAATCAGAACATTCATTACCTTCTAATAGAGTATAAATAAAGGAGACTTCCCAAAAAAGAGAAGAAATCTTCCTAATCAGAGAAAGCAAAGTTGCATGAGGAGATGAAGTCATTCTGCTTGGTATCAAAATTTTCCATCAATAAGTCCTGATGAAAATTATTGGAAGCATTGGAACATCTTCTGCTTTGATCAACCATCCCTCAAGCCAAAACACAGGGAGATCACCATCTTCTTCTTCTTTTTTCATAATGTCATCACGATCTTCTTCTTTGTTCATAATGACATCATCGCCCTCTTCTTTGCTCATGATAAGATCACCATCCTCTATGTTCATAAAGATATAACTTTCATATTCTTTGTTTAAAATGCATTTCCTATAATCTACTTCGTTTAATAATCTCTCTATTTGATTGGTTGTTTTAAACACTTCAGTCTTGTTATTTCAATATTGTTAAGTTGATTTCTTGGATTTTGGTCGATATTTTCCCCCAGCCAAACATTATTGTTCTCTTACAAAATGTGAATGCAAGAGCACAATAATAATGAATTGAATGATCAACAAAATTAAAATGCAAGAGCAAAATAATAATGTTTGTAGTAATTAAAACTTGAAAAAATAATGAGTTTTTACTTTTTTTTATGACACTAAAAACACACTATTGTTGTTGTTATAGTACATGAATTAAAAAAAGAAAAGAGAACAAAATAAAAATATTTTAATTTTATAGCAATGAAAAATATATATTTAACCCAAAAATAAATGAGATAAAAATATACTAAAATAAGCTAGTAACATACTAACTGGTATTTTTTTTATTTTTTTACAAGCACACTAGCTGTTAATTGATCTAAGTTTTAATTATTCACATTGTTTTTTTTAATAAAAATTCTAACAAATGAGGTTGCTCATTCTTTAACGCGGGTAGCCACATCTCGAGTTAGTTCTCGAATACATGAGCAACACTCAATATGAGAAAGTTACAAATGGGAACATATTTTGGTAATTTATGAAATTATAATTCAAAAATTTTATTCTTGGGAGTTGAGTATTAAATTAAATCAGTATCAACCATTTGCCAAACGTATATATGCTTCATAACTGACATTAACCAACTTGTAAAAAACTCATTCCAAAGATGGAAGTAAATCAAACAAAACACTAGTTAATCACTAAATGGACACACATGTAAAGTTACAATCCAACTATACAAATTATTAGAACATTACATGTAGGAACGGCATGTATGCTCCTTGCATAGCTTCAATCATTGATCAATTATAGCTTTTTCCAACTGAAGGGCTGATACAACAAACTTGGAAAGGCAGCAATTTAGTGTGTAAAAGCAGAGAATTATTAAAACAAGGGAAGCTTAGATTGAACACAAAGATCATGTAAAAAAAAAAAGTAAACCAATCGAAATCGAAAATCTAACTCGAAAATTAGGAGTACTTAGGTGTGTAAGGAGCATAAGAATACTCCACAAATCAAACTCTCAAATTTGTTGTCACCAGTTCTTTTTGCAAATTTGTTGTAACTCATGTTTTGTCTCAGATGAGTGCTAAGAATACTCTCAAACGCGCTTTCCACTGGCTCCTTCATCTTGTTCTCCTTTTTTTTTTTTTGGTGGCATCTTTTTCTTCTTTAATAAACCTGCAACTACGCTTCTTCCTTTTTATATTATCAACACTTTTGCTCAATGACAGAAACATTGACCAGGTCTTAAATGGAAAAGATAATTCATATCTTTTAACATTACCTTGTGCAGTTGTGCTAAAGATTAGTGTTCAATATATTTTTCCTGTTAAAGAATATGACTATTGCTTCCACCAACGTTAATTAGTTTGTCTAACCAACTTCACCTTATGATTTTAAGAATGGATTTTTTTTTATTATTATGGTTTACATACTTATTTGAGATAATAATGGTATAATACGATTAATTTACACAAGTGGATAAACGAAGGGGATAAATAATACTAGCATTTCAACAAACAAAAAACTATACTTCCTGAAATATTGTAGAGTGAATAAAGTTCAAAGATATATTTTACAATTTGCCTTAAAAATGAAACTTCAATTGAAAAACCTTCAAATGTTTTTTTTTTTAGGGGAATCTTCAAATGGCTTAATAAAAGATAACGATCACTTGAAATAATGACAACGACGATGATGATGATAATAATAATAAGAATAAGAGTTTAATAATGGACTGTCAACCCACCACAATTAAGCTCTAATAATAAATGATACTTGAAAATACCATTCATTTTATCCCTTCATTAGAGAGTCAACTAGCTATTGACTTGAGATATTGGTTTGGTTTGTCCTTGCACCACCTCTCTTGTTTCTGACTTGTCATAACGAAAGCATTTAGAAAAAGGGAAAAAAAGTGATTGTGACTCAGCAAACAATTTGTTTATCGTATGAATTTCTACACAGAACCTCATTGAGTCATATAATATTCATAGCTATACTTGACTAAAATATATTTTTAAAAATAGAATTGAGATAAGTTTATATGAATTCTAGTGTATCTTCCATTACATCTCAACAACGCCACTAATCAGAAATATTGACTACAATTTTGGCAAAATGTGATCTACTTTCCTGTTAATTTCAACAACTTCAGTATGATCCATGTCTCACAACCACTCCAACACACTGTTCATTCCCTCTTATATAATACCAAGACTTGCATTTCAATCCACTCATCCAAACAAATATTCATTACCACAAAGAAATACTAGTATCTGTATCTGAAAAACTTGGAACAATATGGCTATGGGATTACTAACTATAGCTCCCTTGGTAATGTTGGTTGCTTTTTCTTATTTAACAATGTCTATAACAGCAGTTGACCCTATTGCAGCCACAGGGAAAGAGCCAATCATTGAGCTGTTCATGCATGACATTCTTGGTGGAAGTAACCCAACAGCTCGGCCGGTAACAGGTTTGCTGGGCAACATATACAGTGGTCAAGTGCCCTTTGCTACACCAATAGGATTCAACACTCCACAAGGTGGGATTCCCATCCCTAATGCCAATGGTGCTATTCCAACAGTCAATGGCGTTACTGGTATCCCATTAGGAACTGGCTTGGCTGGTACTTCCTTTGCACCAAACAACAACAATCAAAACAATGCTCAGGTGCAGTTAGGACCTGATGGACTTGGACTGGGATTTGGTACAATCACTGTTATTGATGATATATTAACATCTCAACCTGAATTGGGTTCTCAAATGGTTGGGAAGGCTCAAGGTGTTTATGTGGCAAGTTCAGCAGATGGGAGTAGACAGATGATGGTATTCACAGCCTTATTTGAAGGAGGGGAATATGGAGATAGCTTGAACTTTTATGGTTTGTATAAGATAGGAAGTACCATGTCGCGATTATCAGTAATAGGGGGTACAGGAAAGTTCAAGAATGCCAGGGGGTTTGCAGAACTGAGACCTCTTATCCCACCAGGACAGATTGCGACTGATGGTGCTGAGACATTGTTGAGGATGAGTGTCCATTTGAAATACTAGAACTGTGCTGTAGAAATCGAAAAGCGACCGAGTTGTTTTTAATTACAGATGACAATGAGATTAGCCTTGTATGTTGTCACTTGTCAAGTTTGATTGCAAAATTGTATTTGAAATATTATTTGTAAGCTCATGAAATCATATAGTGATGTGTAATTTTTTGTTGAAAGAAGGGTTGGTATTGATGGTATTCTACTACTTACTTATTGCCATCTAATCAATCTTAAGAGGGATTAATGCGATCAGAAGCAACAAATGCCTGGACAACATTTTACATGTTAAAAAATGAAAAATCAAAACAAGTCACAAGCCATCGTAAGTGGTGAAACAATAGTTATTATAACACATAAACCAGAATGATATGGGAAAAAAGCATGATGGAACAAAATCACAAAAACCTACGAGACTAAATCCAAACAAATAAAAAGTGTACTGCATATTATGAAGCAAGACATGTACGAAAATGTTACACATTCCCTTGCATATACTCAACTCCACGGATCATCCACATGATTAGCAATGCCTCGACAGTTAATGAACAACTTTCAACAAATCAATTCTTATACATAAAACAGAAATTATGAGGAATTAACTTTCAAAATCAAACCCATATGGAGACGTTGACCAGACTAAATTAGGAGGCCAAAAAAAACCCATACATTATTTCTATCCAAGTCAGTCTAGTGAATCTAAATTGGTAACCATTTGTTATTACTAGCTGGTTATTATTGACAAAAAATGTAAAAGATCTTCGCTGTCACTAAGGATCCATCTTCAACTGATGGATACCAAAAATAGACAACTATGAGCTATGATAGATAAAAATGTAATAATATTACCGATTTGCAAGAGCTACATGTGGATCTTCAGATTTCAACACAAGCTAGTGATATTAACATGAGATTGCAAGGTCGCTTCATCAAGACCGTAGAGTGCATCTATCAAGTGCATCCGCAATGATGCAGGACCTTTTGCCATCTTCATTCCCAGCTCACCCGCAACGCCAAATACAGCTAATGCGGATACTGTAGCATCTAAGGCATGATTTTTGTCAACAGCAACAAAGGCAGCAATAAGTGCAGTGACTGAACACCCAGTTGCTGTTATTTTTTGCATCAATGGCACACCATTGTGAGCGCCAACAACTTGATTTCCATCTGTGACAATGTCAGTGGCCCCTGACACTGCAACTATGGCACCACTTGTTTGAGCCAACAACTTTGCTGCCTCAACTGCATCCATTGAATCGTGAGTACTGTCTGCGCCCTATACAACAATAGAGCTAAATTACAGAGTACAGATCCAAAATCTCGGATCAAATCTTAGAGAGGAAATGAACAGAGCTTTTTGATTTAATTTTAGAATTACCTTTGAGGCAGCGGAGGATTGAAGTGAGGAAGAAGAAAGGGAGATGATTTCAGAGGCATTTCCTCGAATAACAGTTGGTTTGAATTGAACAAGTTGAAGGCAAGCATCGAAACGGAAAGAAGAAGCAGAGACAGCAACAGGGTCAAGAACCCATGGAATATTCAACTCAGAGCAGAGCTTAGCGGCAGCTATCATAGCAGGAAGAGAAGAAGGAGAGAGTGTTCCAATATTAAGACAGAGAGCACTGACACGTGGACTGAAATCTGGAATCTCTTCGAGTGAATGAACCATTGCTGGTGATGCACCAGCTGATAAGAGAGTATTCGCCATTAAATCCATTGATACCAAGTTAGTTATGCATTGAATCAGCGGTGATTCCATTCGAAGCTTTGAAAGTAGTTTCCATGTCTTTCTTCCCCATTCCAACTCCTCTTTCTTCTTCTTCTTGCTCTCTTCCATCAAAGTCCAAAGGTTCAGGAGATAGTCTCTCTGCCAATTCTTCTGAATTCTAGCTTGCACAAATTATTATTACCAGTTCCTTTTTAATTAATAAATAAATGGTTTAAATGTTATTCCTCCATCACAAAACACCCGCGCTCAATTGAAATATCATATATACCCTGCGTTTACTTAAGTCACGCTTAGTTACTGTGTTTCTGTACAAAACTCATTAGTCCATACTCCAAGAACCATTTTCTTTTCCTCCACCTTCTAAAACCCAAAAAGTGCGATTTTTTAGGTCAAAATCCTCATCCCAAATCATTGCAAATTGTAAGGAAGCAAGTTTCTACGCTCATCAAGCATCAAATATCAGGTATTGTATCATCTAAACTAATCTCATTTTGCTGGGTTTTGTGCTTGGTTCGTCTGTTTTTTCGTAGGACATAGGGTTGGGCGCAAGTTAACTTGCGCAAGAGTTAAAGGGTGCGTGACTTAAGGCACGCATGAGTTAAAGTGCTGCGTGATTTAAGTCACGCTACTGTACACCAGTTTTTTTGAATTTTTTGTTCTAGGGCTAGCTTGTTCCACAAGTTATTTATTTATTTTTTGTTTGTTATTTTTTTATTCAATAGATATATAGTGAGATGGTTGACAATGTGGTGGGTGATGACGTTGAACCGAAACCAGCCAAAAATGAAGCTCCCGGCGATGTCAAACCAACCGTTAATGTGAAATTGTTTAAAGTCAAAATTCTATTTCAAGCTCACATTGGTAAAATTGAAGAACCTAAACCGGTACCTATCAGTGTTGTTTGCGAAGTTCACGACACCGCCTCATTTTTTACAACATTTGCAAGATGGAGAGAGCGAGAAGAATTACTTGGTTGGGTTCGACGACAAGGGGAAAGAGTCGGATTTACTATTTGTATAGATAAATCAGTTTTAAAAAGGTCGTACTTGACGATGCAATGTGAAAGGAGTGGGATATACAAGCCACCTAAGACGAGGAAGAAACCGAACCTTGAAGGTATCGACTCAAGGAAATGTAATTGTCCGTTTGGGTTGAATGATTTCTTTGATAAGGATACAAACGATTGGTGGGTTGTAATGCTTTGTGGAATGCATAACCATGACTTGGAGGAAAAGTTACAAGGACACCTTCTTGCGGGTAGACTTAGTGCGGAGGAGAAGAAAAAAGTTATTGACATGACAAAGAGCTTGGCGGTGCCTCAGAATATTCTCACCAATTTGAAGCAAAATAACAAAGAAAGTGTGACAACTATCAAGCAATTGTACAATGTGCGAACAAGATGGCGCAAGGGGCAAAGAGGTGACATGACGGAGTTGCAATACTTGATCTCGAAGTTGGTAGAGCATCAATACGTCTATTACACAAGATGCAATAGTGAGGAACCTTTCTTGAAGACATTTTTTTTGCTCAGCCGAAGTCAATTAAATTGTTCAACACTTTTCCGACCATTTTGGTCATGGACTCCACTTACAAAACCAAGAACTACCGAATGCCGTTGTTTGAGATAGTTGGTTGTACCTCTACAAAAATGACGTATTTCATTGATTTCGCCTTTCTTCACTTTGAACTAGAGGATAACTTTACTTGGGCACTTACGATGGTGAAAGGTCTTTTGTCCTCAAAAGACAACATGCCTAAGGTGATTGTCACCGATAGGGATGGTGCTTTGATGAATGTCGTTGCAATAGTTTTCCCTGTAACATACACTATGCTTTGTTTTTTTTTCATATTGGGAAGAATATAAGGGCTAAGTGCATCACGGATTTTAGAGTTAAACCAAAGCCTCCTAAGGATGCAAAAGTTGACAAGAAACAAGTGAAGAAGGACAAGGAGAAGAAAAGAGATGTTGTTGAGAAAATCGTGAGCGCTTGAAAAAAGTTGGTTGAATCTCCTACGGAGGAATCATATGCAAGTGCTTTATTTAAATTCAAAGAAGTATGCATGCCATTTTCGGAATTCATAAAATATGTTGAAACCACGGTTTTGAACCTTAAGGAAAAATTTGTGAGGGCATGGACGAATAAAGTCTTGCATCTAGGGTGTAGAACCACCAACATTGTTGAGTCGGCTCATGGAGTGTTGAAAAGATATTTGAGGAGTAGCGTGGGTGATTTGACATCATGTTGGGATGAAATAGAAAAGATGTTGGCCGTGCAATTTGGTGAGATACAAGGAAGTTTTGGGAGGAACAAAACGGAAATACAAAAAAATCAAGATGATGAGAGAGTTGGAGGGTTATTTATCTAGACGCGCATTGAAATTTATCTATGATGAATTGAAACGCTCCAAGACATTCGGCTTTGGTAAGGAAGATTGTGGTTGTGTGCAAAAGACATCGTACGGTTTACCTTGTGCGTGTATTATTGCCATGAAAAGTAAACAAAAATTGCCTCTTGTCTTGGATGATATATACCCTCATTGGAAAAGGTTAAGTGTACAAGGACAAGAGATTGATGATGATTTTTCCATAATAGAAAAGTGGAATGGCATTCAAGAATGTCTCAAGACAAGCCCTTACAATATGAAACTCTACATCAAATAGATGATGCGTCAAATAGCATTTCCGGAAACCACAAATTTGTCTCCACCTTCGAAAAAGGCGGTAACCAAGGGAGCATCTAAAAGGAAGAGGACTACACTAAAAGTGTCATCAACGGGTCGAATCCCCTCTAGGTGGGAGACTATTAATTCTCAAAATCCAGATAGTCAAACTTCACAACCCAAGATGTCACTTCCAATGAGGAAAGATGCACGCATTGGCACTTACTCCCGCTCACAAGCTTCATCCTCTACTTCAAAACCGTTTCGGAATATCCCATACATTTCACAAATTCCAAATATCATGAGACCTTTTGTTGAAGAAATTGTGAATGTTAAAGGGGGTGGTCATTGTGGATTTTGGGTGATAGCTAGGCACTTGGGGATTGTCATTGTGGATTCCGGGTGATAGCTTGGCACTTTGAGAAATTTCTAGAAATTTTTTGTTTCTAAAATTTTCTCCACTTTTCCTAATTCCTCCAAATCCTTTATTTTGAGACCGTAATTTGAGCTTTGATTGAAAGGCATTTTCAGTGGTATGATCATCATGCCTACTTAATCTTTACTCATAAGCTTCTAGCGAGCCTATTAATTCTGTCACCGACAAAGTAAACATATCTTTGGTTTGCTTAATCGTAGTAACGATTGCATCATATTTACAAGGAATAGAAATTAGATTTTTCTCAACAATTTATTTGTCAAGAATATTATCCCCGAAATTTCTCATTTGACTTACTAATTCTTTAATCTTGGTATAATAGTCTTTTACGGTCTCAGACTCTTTCATTTTTATTAACTCAAACTCACGTCTTTGAGTTTGAAGTTTAATGGCACATACCTTGTCACATCCTCCTTTAGAGTACTCCAAGCATCTTTGGCACACGTAGCTCCCATTATTCTTGAAAATATAATGTCTGCTACCGCTTATTGCTGAAAGAACAATGCCTTATTTGAATCTTTTTGTTTATTTTCCTTTAACTCTTTTTTCTAAGCTGCATTGAGAGTTGAAGTGTTCGCGGAAATAGTAAATCCTTCATCTACAATCTCCCATATGTTCCAAAAATCATAGTTTTCACTATTGAAAGCAGGGATAGTCATAGATGATGGATGGGTGGTATTAGCTGTGCTTAGGATTTTATTTTTTTAAAATGGTGTAGGATATAAGGAGGGTTTGGTTGGAAATAGGTGGATATATATATTTTCTACGCTCAATATATGATCGAACGTAGCTCTGATGCCACTGTTACTATTTTAGGTAGTAGTGCTAGTTTATAGTGTAGTTGGATAGTGTAGAAGACTTTAGTTGATAGTTGGAACATAGTAGTAAATAGTGTGAGGAGTTGGAGTAAGAATAGATTGTATTGCTCTCCAAATTGGATTGATTACAAATGAGTGCATGCTTGCCTATTTATATTGTGGATGTCATATTCTAGATTCTTCATGACATTTCCTATTACATTTGTACTAATAATTAAATCTAAAATCTACTAAACTATTCAAGAAAATTCTAGACATGTACATCAATTCCTAACATTCTATAAGTTACTAATTCATTCTAGATAATTCTAGAAATATGCATCACATTTTAACAATTTCAAACACCGTTTTTTATCTGGTTGTGTTTCTGATAGTTGGGAATCGATTCAGGGATGGCCTTCTCATGCCCCTGACCGTGTGTAGCAGCAGATGCACAATCAATTCGACAACATACAACTCTCCGTTCTTTCGCACAAGTAATTTTGCCAAAGAAGGTTGATATATCTGAACTATTACCACTGCCTCCGATCAAAGAAGAATGTTTATGTATCAAAATTACACAGGAGGTATACATCAAAGGCATTGAAGCTTGCAAAATGAACTTACATGGCAGACTTGTATTGAATAAAGGAGATAAGCCATACACCACCAAACACTTATGATATAAACTAGCAACAATTTGGAGCCAGCCCATGGCGTATGATCTCCCTTGGCTGGGGTTTTAATAAGTTTTCTTTTGATTTGTATGAGGATATGCGCGTGGTGTGGGAAATGGAACAATCAATATGAAACGGGGAATATTACGTTTTTCTCAATGAACGAAAGATTTCAGCATTCACACTCAGCAACAAATGCATGCACATGTGTAAATTAGACTCTTGGATATACCACAAGAATACTTGATGGATAAAACTTTATTTGAAATTGCAAGGGCAACTGGTACACCGCTGGACATTGATAGCTCGACTAGGAACCGGACCTTTGGCCACTATGCCCGTATACTAGTTGACATGGACCTTTCCCATCGTAATTTTCACAAGGTTGTGGTTAAGATGAAAGGAGTCACTTTTCACCTGGAAGTAAGTTATGAATGGATGCTGGATTATTGTTCTCATTGTCAAATTATAGGCCATCATGCTTCTACTTGTCGATGGTTGCACTCACAAAATAATATCAAGGTTGATAAAGGTGAGAAATAAATGCATTCTCATAAACCGTTAGTTAAAAAATGGTAGGAGAAAGAGAACCTTGAAGGTATTGGTTTTTCTAAAGCTTTTGAATCAATTGAAAAGCAATTAGAAGCTGCCATAACTCAAGTCGCGCAGCAAGAAACTGTTTTGGAAACTTCACCTGAACAATCATTTGCACATAAAATAAAAAGTCATTTTATAGTAACACTAAATTAATTTTGATTTTGAAAATAGACATGAGTTTTCAAAATTTTATTATATCAACTTTCTTATATATTTACATAAAAAATTGTTTTCGCATATATAAGCAAATAAAATCCATAACTGATGTCTCAACTATTTAACAAATTTTTGTATATATAAGTGAAAAATATTTAATAAAAACATTACATTAATATTCATAATTTTCATTTAATATCTATAAACATTCTACAATATTAACAATATAATTCACCACCATCACCACTACAAAAAAAATAAGAAATAAATTTTTATTTTGTCAAAAAAATATTAATTATTTTTGATATAATTATTGCAATGTTACGTGACCCGCACTGGTCTTTTTCTAGTTTATAGTATATAATTAGGGTTTTCTATCTCCTTTTAACGGCTATTTTTTATATTGTAGCCCAATATTATATTTTTTGAAGACATAGTTTTCGTTTATTTTATGAAGGAATCTTTTTGTCACAAATCATAATAACCGGTTCAGTAAAATAAAATTTAAAAAGAATCTTACTAAATCATATTGGATTTTCACTCTCTTACGGTTACCTTTTATCTCATTAATTAAATGACAAAAAAACTATGTATAACTATCTTGAATATTTTTGTTGAAAATATATTAGTTATTTTTTCACAAAATATTTTAGTTATTTATTTTATCTAATTAAAATTGTAACAAAAAGTGTATATTACTATTATTATATTATATTATATTTTAGGGTTAATTTATTACAAACTATAGTCATGATCTTGTAGATTTAGTCTTTTTTTTTTTACAGTTTTGTCCAAAAAATAAAATTTCGTCGGTATTTTTTGTACCATGTAAAATATGTAAAATTTTCCTTCAGTATTTTTCATCCCTAAAAGGGCTAAAAGAAAATATTACACGGACTAAAAAGTATGATTGCTTTTGTAGAGACCAAAAACAAAATTCTAAATATTTAAATGGATCATTTACTTTTTTTCCACCAAAATATATGGATTATGTACTTAATTAATCCTAGATTTTATGCTTGGATTTAAATTATAAATTTGTAAGTTTCTACAATTATTTGAGTTTATTACTCTAAATTAATGTGATTGAGGATCAGTGCCAAAATTCTCATTAGTATAGGTCCATTAGTGCAAAAGGGCTATATATCAAAATTGAAGCATAAACTATGAGGGTTTTTGGATTGTATGTATAAGTTGATCTTGAAAGCTCCATTCTCAAAGCAGATAACTTTTAAGATTAGCATTAATGTGATTGAGGATCAGTGTCTAGCATCAGAAACTGATGATGAAAACTGGATATGGCACCAGAGATTTGAGCATGCTGAGTGAGGTGGAAATGGTGCAAGGATTACCACACATCAAGCTATCTAGTCAAGTATGTGACATGTGTTGCATTTGAAAACAAGCAAGAAGTTCATACAAAGCTGATGTACCAGTCAAAGCAACCAGGAAGCTTGAAGTTATTCACTCTGATGTTTATGGGCCATTTGAGTTCAAATAATTGGGAGGTAATAGCTATTTTCTAACATTCATAGATGAATTCATTAGAAAGTTGTGGATTTACTTGATAGCCAAGAAAAGTGATGTGTTTGAAGTATTCAAAATGTTAGTTCATACTAAAAGTGGTGAGGTGATCAACACATCAAGAGCATATTAGAGAGAAAGAATAGAACCATGGTCAACATGATGAGAAGCATGTTGAAGCAGAAACAAGTATCTCATTACCTGTGGGGAGAAGCAGTAACTACTGCAGCCTATCTCATAAATAGGTGTCCTACAAAGAGTTGCAAGATAAAACACTAGAAGAAGCATGGTCAGGAGTTAAACCAAGTGTACAACATCTCAAGGTGTTTGGCTATCTATGTTTGAGGCATATTCCTGATCAAATGAGAGGAAAGTTAGATGACAAGGATCAAACTATGGTCTTAGTTGTATGATCCAAAAAGTAAGAAAGTAGTGTTCAATAAAGATGTGAAATTTGATAAGTCAAGAAGCTGGCACTGGAATGGGAAAGTATCAAATAAAACTGACAGACAATTTTACTTCTTTGAACCTGATCGAAGTGATCAGAATGAGACTGAAAATCAAGTTGAAAATGATGAGGTTACATAATACAGTTGTAAGGAGGGGTGTTCGCGGATTGGATTGGTTCGGTTTTGGAAGGAAACTCATTTGATCCAATCATTTTGGTTTTGTTATTTGTTCATACAATTGGTTTGGTTTTAAAATCAAATCCAATCCACTCCAATCCAAAAAATTTCGGTTTGGATTGGATTGGTTTCCGGTTTTCATTGATGTATATTTTTTCATTTTCTTTTAAGAAAATATATTATTTTATGACATTTCATAAAATGGTAAGGTTGTGAAAAAGATGAATAAGTAGAAAATAAAAGTAACATAAAGCAAATAAAATAGTAGGTTAAAGAAAATAGTTAGGGAATCACGTAAGTTAAATAATATTTCTTAAAAAAACGAAAGAAAAAAAAAAATCAACATTATTAAAGAACAAGTATAGAAAATAGTTACATAATTGTAAATTAAGGAAAGATTTATAAAAAATTCATATAATAATATATATACAAGTATAAATATTTCGGTTTGGATTGGTTTACACTAAAGAAACCGAAAACCAATCCAATCCATTTAAAAGTGCGGGTTTTTTTTGGTTTATCGATTTTTGGTTTGGTTCGGTTTTTGGTTTTTTAGTTCGGTTACCGCAGTTTGTTTTGGATTGGATCAGAGATGAACACTCCTAGCCGTAAGTGTTCATGATGAGCTAGTTCAACTAGCTATGTTTGCTGAGACCGAGCTTGTTAGTTTTGAATAAGCTTTAAAGGAAAAACACTGAAAAGATGCTCTGATTGATGAGCTAAAATCAATTAAGAAGAATCATACGTGGAGGTTAGTTCATTTACCCTCCGATAAGAAATGCATTGATGTAAAGTGGTTCTTTTAAGACTAAACTGAAGCCAAATGGTACAATAGCTAATGTGTAAGGAAAATCACCAATTCCTAAATTTGAGGAATTAACTTCGATAAATGAACCCATATGAGTAACACCGACCAAATTAGGAGGACAAAGCACCTCATACATTCTTTCTGGCCAAGGCATTACAGGGAAACCATGAGATATTTTAAAGAAACAGAACATCCTTTCATTACTAGCTATTGATTATTGAAAGAAAAAAAATTGTAGAGGATCTTCAAGAGATGATACCAAAGATAGATAACTATGAGCAATGATATATATGAAATGTAATAATAATTACCATTTTGTGAGTAGTACAGGCACATCTTCAGATTTCAACACAAGCTATTGAGTTTTAACAAATGCGAAAAAGTATATACCTTTCCATCATAGGAAGATAAAATAAATTAAAAGACAAATTATTTTCAGAAACAAAAGATAACTTTCCATCATAGGTAGATCAAATAGATTTAATGTCTTTGATTTAATGTCACCCTTTTGTTTTATCTTTCTAACACAAACAATGGTTCAAAAGCATGTGGATAATCATCAGCAAAAGCAGCAAATAATCTTCAGTTCAGATACTGATATATACATGGCCAATAGGATTTGGTAATTTAAGAAACAAACAAACAAACATACATGTAATCTATATTTGTCACTCTATTCAGCTGAAGTAGTTAAATTTCACATGTTTCATATTGTATCCTCCTCCTTCTCATACGTGTTATTACTCTCGGTATTAATCTGAAATCAAGAACCATTTATTAGACCTCACAGAAGCAACAACACAGGGAAGCTGGAAAAGGAGAAGACAGAAAAGTATTGCCCCATATGTGTGTCGAAATGTGCGTGATCTAGCACATCATTCTTAATTTTCAGATTGTAAAACACAGCCAATTTTCAGAAACATGTTTAGTTACCTCATAATTAAAACACGCTCCTATCTTATACGTGCAAAAGAGACTTATCACAGAAATAATAATATGAATGCAGTATGATTTTTAAATCACAAAATACAATATCAATTCTTAAGAAGATAAAGAAAGGCGAATACTTGAGTATCTAGAATATAAGTCATCCGTCAATGCAACGGAAACAGTACGATTAAACAACAAAGATTAAAACAAATACGCACACCAATAACAATTGGTTATAAACTAAGGCTTTTTAAGAACGGAGAAATCAAATCGTTGGTTGTTTTGATCCCATCGAAGACCGATTTTATCGCCTTTCTTCAGTTCCCTTCTGTTAACAAACTCTCTGGTCCAAATCTTGGTGAAGACGTAACTTTTTGCCGAAGGCCAATACTTGAAAACCACAGAATGAGGAGATTTGGTGTCAATGTCCCAGACATGAACTTGAACTTCTTTTCCAAGAGCAACTGCAGCACGATCCAGCAAGACCGGAACGACAAATTTCTCAGCCAAATCCTTATTCAACAAAAGCCTAGTCTTATGCTTACAGATATCACTCGTCTCAAGCACCTTCTTGATCTCCCATTGTTGTTCATCAGCATTGCAAGGTGTCTTCTTGGTTTCTTGGCCCCCAGGTTTTTGTTTCTTGGCTGTTTGCTGGTGATCATGACAACACGTTGGTGTACAGGAGAGCGAACCTAGTAAAAAGTGAAGACACACGCTGAAATCATCCATGGGTTGCAAGAGTTCCAAGTTATTGTGTTTCACAACAGAAGCTTCATTACTGCATGTCTTCTTCTTCTTTTTCTTGGTGATTTGTGAGGTCTCGTGATCATGGAGGCAAGAAAGCGAAAGGCAGAGACAAAGATTGTTGATATCATGAAGAGAAGCGGGGAGATACGATGATGAAGTCAGTTTCCCCAAAGTGTTGTTTCTTCTTCTTCTTCTTCCAACAGAAACATCACGTTTTCGTTTGTTGGTGGGTTTTGTTTTTGTCACATGATCACCATGCGTGGTGACAGAAAGATGAGAACCAACAAAGTTGTTGTTGGTGTGAGAAGCCATGAATCGACGAAGAAAACAAACGTTGTTGGTTGGTGATTCTCACGCAAGCTTGTTTCTTTCTATCGCAGTTAGAGACTAACTGTGTTAGGGTTTTCTATATCTTCTTTTCACTATCGCTAACCCTAACATTACTTATTTATATTATTGATTAGGGTTTTCTATCTCCTTTTTTATCTTGTAGCCCAAGATTATTATTTTTTTTTATTTTATCTTAAGCATAGTTTTCGTTTGTTTTATGAATGAATCTTCTTGTCACAAATCTTAATAACCCATTCAGTAAAATAAAATTTAAAAAGAATCTTACTAAATCATATTGGATTTTCATACTACGGTTAATACTTTTTTATCTCATTAATTAAATGACCAAAAACTATGTATAACTAAAAAAAAAAAAATCTATCTTACATATTTTTGATAAAAATATTTTACTTATTCATTTGAAAAAATATTTTAGTTATTTATTTTATCTAATTAAAATAGTAACAAAAAGTGTATATTACTACTATTATATTAGATTTTAGGGTTAATTCATTACAAACTATAGCCATGAACCTGCAATTTTTAGTCCCCCATAAACAATTTCATCAATGCTGGAGAAAATTTTTACAGGGACTAAAAAGTATGATTGGTTTTATAGGGACTAAAAAAAATTCTGAATATTTATATGGATCGTTTACTTAATTAATCCAAGATTTTATGTTTGACTTAAAATATAAATGTGTAAATTTCTTCAATAATTTGAATTTATTACACTGCAGTAATTCTTCGCACATCTAAATTTATTATTATAAACTATAGTATAATATACATATGATTTTAATTAAATATATAGTAATATTTTCTACAATATGAAACTTAATACTATTGATCTTTTAGCGCATTAATTTATTTAGTCGTAGGTCAAATCACTTATTTAAATACGTTCATATAAAATAAAGATTTAAGAAGGCTATAGTTGCTATGAACATTCAAGGTATGGAACCTTTCTATTTTTACTCTTTAGAGGATACACTAGGTTGGAAGACTAATTAAGATGGTAAATATTCACCTAAGCATTTTAGAATCTCCGCAAGGACCATACAACATTTTTCCAACCTAATAAGAAACATAAACTCTCTTTTTTTTTCTTCCACTTAAGTCTAACTGAAAACTAAGAATACTCACTAAATTTGAAGGTAAAACAAATTCCCACCCCACACTCAAAACCCTAAAACTAGACTTTTTAGAATGAAGGCTTAAATGAATAATTAGGTCTTGATGTCTTCCTTTTATACTGAAGCAATACGGTCTAATAAACCTTGTTGGGGTTCAGAACAAAGTAGATCGTCCAGCTGATCTACAAAACACGAATCAGTAACAAATAAGGGAAGTCCTAAGAAGTAGGAACATCTTTCGGAGCTTCCAAACATATCTAATTATTCCTTAAAATATTATTGCTCTTTTGGGAATAAAAGTACAACTGATTCTGTACAGATATGTGCGTTGCTTGGTCAGCAAGATACGGGAAAGTGGTTTCCTTAAAAGGATAAAGCGCACGTACAAACAGGCATAAAACAAGGCACATTGAACTGTGCCAGGATGTTGGAACATCTTGTGTCCAACATCGTACAAAGATGCCTGAAACATGTTGGAACATTTGTATCCAACAACACAAACATGGATATTTGTTTTAGCAATAATGCAGCCAATACAAATACCAAATAGTCTTCTCCGCTCAAGGTCACCCAAACCACCATGCCGAACCACCTGACCCTCCCAAGCCACCACCACACAAGCCCTCATTCTGTGACAAATTGCTAGGTTCCTCCCAAGAAATCCCAACCCGAGAAAAATAGGACATGATTGAGAAAAAACTTGTCCGCGTTGAACATGAAAATGGAAACCGTCTCCTACCTAAGGTGTACCTTGAACGAACAATCTTCCAAGAATTGTGCACTCCATGGAAAGATGTTTTCGTTGTGAAACTTTTGGGGAAAAACCTCGGTTACAACACCATGAAAGAACGCCTTCATGAAGTGTGGAAACCTCAAGGGGGCATCGAAATAATGGACAACAATAATGGATTCTACATGGTGAAATTTGATCAAGCGGCGGATAAAGAAAAAATCATCATAGGTGGACCATGGATGATTTTTTATCACTGTCTGGCAGTAACACACTAGATTCTTGCGTTTGCATCACCAGATGCTAAAGTGGAAAGAACGGCAGTATCGGTACGTTTTCCCGGCTTGAATTTAGTTTATTATGATGAAAGCTTTCTCTTGGCCATGACTTCTGCAATTGGTCGGCCAATCAAATTGGCACAAACACTCTGAAGGTTGAAAGAGGTATATTTTCAAGGGTTTGCATTGAAATTGACTTTACGGTTCTAGTTGTAGGGAAAATTTGGGTGAATGACCTTTGGTATAAAATTCAATATGAAGGTTTCCATTTAATTTGTACAACATGTGGATGTTATGGCCATTTGGGAAGAGCAAGCAACCAGCCTACTCCCCAACGTGAGACTCCATCCTAAGAGCAATTAATTGTTGAAGCTGAAAACGGTAAGACATTAATTGTCAATCAAAATGATTCCCAAACTGATAATGGCAAAATCATTAGTATTGATGATGGAATAAATGATTTACATGGTAACTAGTTATTGGTTACTATAAAGAAAAGGTCAACCCACAACCCAGCATTAATTTCCTCACAAAAAGCCACCCCAAAGACCAATCGGTCCATTCACATGGCTCACACGTCCAACCAAAATAAAATATCCTTCCAACAACATAAATTTACCCCAAGACCAAATTCCAGTGAAACCTCACGTGCTTAAAAATCCACTTCCTTCCCCAAAAGGCGGTTCCAACATGATCCCACACCTTCCCACATGAATTTCCAATCATTAGCAATAAACTCCAAGCCAACACACAAAAATGTGATTGATCCCACCAAGCAAAAGCCAACTAACTTGGAGCATGTCAACACTATCCCAACCATCATTGACACTAACCAATACTCCATAACCTTCTCCATAAGCCGTAGAGATGCCACCACCGCCTGCACTAGCATTTATGCTAGCCCCAACCACACCATGTACCCCACCCTGTGGACTTACCTCACAAATTTAAGCCACACTATTACTGGCCCTTGGATGTTAATTGGTGATTTTAATGAAACTCTCCTTCTGTGGGATCAAAGAGGGGGCATCTTTAATCAAAATAGAGTTGACCTTTTTGCTAACCTCGTGAATTATTGTAACTTCCTGGACCTTACAACCATAGGAGGCGTTTCACTTGGCACCACAATCAAAATGGTATAAGAATTCTATCCAAAAAGCTTGACAGAGGCCTTGCTCATGTGGATTGGCACCTCTCCTTTCCTAAAGCTTTCGTTGAGGTTCTTTGCAGGCTGCATTCTGATCATAATCCTCTCCTTCTTCGCTTTGGAGGTCTTCCATTAGCAAGAGGACCGAGACCTTTCAGATTTGAAACTGCGTGGATTGACCATAATGACTACATGAACTTGGTAAGTCAATCTTGAAACTCTCCCCACCACAATACCATCGCTGCTCCGAGACCTTTCAGATTTGAAACTGTGTGGATTGACCATAATGACTACATGAACTTGGTAAGTCAATCTTGAAACTCTCCCCACCATAATACCATCGCTGCTTTGAAAAAGTCAAAGATAATTCCATCATCCTCAACAATGAGGTCTTTGGGAATATTTTCAGAAGAAAGAAACATATTGAAAGTAGACTCAAGGTAGTTCAAAGTTACCTAGAAAGAGTGGATTTCATTAGCCACACTCTCCTAGAAAAAGAGCTTCAATAAGAGTACAACCATATTCTTTTTCAGGAAGAAATGTTTTGGCATCAAAAATCTAGAGAAAATTGGTAAAGTTTGGTGACAAAAACAACTCCTTCTTCCATGCTCAAACCATTATTAGAAGGAAGAAAAATAGAATTCATAAACTTCAACTCCCAAATGGCATTTCAACAATTGATTGTACTACCCTCCAAGAAGAAGCCTAAAAAAATTTCAAGAACCTTTTTTCTAGCTCCCAACCTCACCATATATGCACCTTCCATGAAGGAAACCACCCAACCATTGATGACACGGGCAAAACCTCCTTCACTCAACCCGTAACCAAAAGTGAAGTCTTTGCTGTCCTTATAAAGCTCCCCGCCCTGGTGGTTTCCATTGCATTTTCTTCAAACAATATTGGCACATTGTTGGAGATGACATATTCCAGTTAGTTCATACAGCCTTTCGCACTGGTTACTTTGATCCGGAGATCTCAAACACTCTCATTGCACTTATTCCCAAATGTGACCCTCCCAAAACTTATAAAGATTTCAGACCTATCAGCTTGTGCAACATTGTTTACAATATCATCACAAAAGTCTTGGTTCACCGGTTGAGACCTATCCTTAATAATATTATTGGCCCCTGTCAAAGCAGTTTTCTGCCTGGTAGGGGAACAACTGACAATTCAATTGTTTTGCAGAAAATTGTTCATTTCATGAGAAGATCAAATAAAAAGAAAGGTTATGTGACTTTCAAGCTTGACTTGGAGAAAGCTTTCGATACTGTTAACTGCGATTTCTTGCATAATTGCCTTATTGATTTTTGGTTCCCGGACATCACCATCAAGCTCATTATGCATTGTGTTTTATCTTCCACTTTCTCTATTTTATGGAACAGACAATGCCTCCTTTCAAGCCTTCCCATGGTCTTGGACAAGGTGATCCACTTTTTCCATGCCTCTTTATTCTTTGTATGGAAAAGCTCTCTGTTGTTATCAGTAATGTTGTTACCCAAGGAGAATGGGAGCCTATCAGCATTGCCAATGAAGGACCTCAGATATCCCAGCTCCTCTTTGTGGATGATGTTCTTCTTTTCATGAAAGCTAGAAACTCTCAAATCAGATTTGTCACCGATTTATTTGAAAGGTTCAGCCATGCTTCAAGTCTGAAGATTAATCTCTCTAAGTCAAATACCCAAACCCCAAACAATTTTTACAAGAAGGCAAGTGTTGGCTTCTGTAGCTAGTCTAATATCCAAACCACCAATACGTCTCGGCTTAGCAATTTTCTTCCAGTTAACCAAATGGAGACATTTATTGCTTGCACCTCACCAATGCTAGTGCTCACACCAACAGCTCTCCCTCTTGGTCCACTATTATCCGTGCTAAAAACATTCTTAAGAATGGTTATTCTTGGAGAGCGGGTTTGGGATCTTCGTCATTCTAATTCAGCAATTGGAGTCCCCATGGGTTGCTAGGTACTCTTGTTCCTTACAAACATATTCATGATCTTCATCATTCAGTCAGAGATGTATTTTCCAATAACGGCCAACATACTCAATTTCTCTACACAAATCTTCCTCCCATATTGAAGACTACATCAACAACACTCAATTCAATTTTAATGCCAACATTGAGGACACTTTCATATGGTCCAACAACAAAAATGGTGCTTATTCTACAAAGAGTGGGTACACTTGGCTCCTATCCCTCACAAATTCTCAAGCTAGTGACGGTATTCAGGCTACTTAGTCGTTGATTTGGAAGATAAAATCTCCAGAAAAATACAAATTTCTTATTTGGTTGGCGTGTCATGATGCTGCCCCAACCTTGTACTTACTCCACCATCGCCGAATAGCTGGTTTGGCCACTTGTACCCGATGTGGTAACCACGAAGAAACCTTCCTTCATTGTATCCGTGATTGCATTTGGCTCAAAGTTGGATTTTCTAGTCATGATTTTTTCTCTTCTACTTGCGTCTCTGATTGGATTTGTGATGGTATTAATTCCTTTCACTCTTCTTTGTTCATTGCTACCCTTTGGTGGACTTGGAGAAAATCAGAATCTAATGTGCCTCAATAATGAATCTTGGTCCCAATTCCACATTGTCACCAACATTTATAATTCAGCCGGCACTATTGCTTCGGCCTTCAAAAATGGTGAAATATCTACCATTGTTGATCGCTTTATTAAATGGAATTGCGACAACCACATGGGCACCATCCTAATTGTAGATGGAAATTGCAATGGGATTCCTATCCGTACTGGTTTTGGAGGCATTTTCCACAACAATGGGGGCCTTTTTCTTTCCGCTTTCTCAGGTATGATATCCCATTCTGATGATATCTTGTTGGCGGAACTGACAGCTATATACCATGGCTATTGATATGGGTATAGACGATTTTCCTTGTTACTCGGATACCCTACTTTCCATTAATATAATCTCATCAAGGGGGACACTCTGCACTATCATATTTATGATGTCCTTATTCAAGATATAAAGGACAGGTTGGCTTCCAATAATTTTTCAGTGCATCATACTCTCATAGAAAGTAATCAGAGTGTTGATTTCTTGGCAAAGATGGGCTCCGCTTCTGATGTTGGCTTCGTCATCCACTCGGCTCCTCCGGAAAACCCCCTCCATCTGATTCAGAGTGACACCTCAAGAGTCTTCTTCCCTAGGACCTAGTTCTCTCTCTCTTTTCTTTCTTTTTTTGTGCTCTTTTCTTTTGTCTTTGTTTAGCTTTGTAACCCAAAAAAGAAATGTAAAATGTCGAAAAATGACAATTAAAATGAAACGGGTAATTTATAACCAAACCACATAAGTTCGATAGTTTAAACTTTAAATAATAAATTTAAGAATAAAAAAATTAGAATAATTTAGCCAATAAAGATACAATTAAATGCGATACTTTAAATAATAAATTGAAGAATACAAATTTAGGATAATTTAGGCATATTAAATAAGTAAGAGTATGGTACACATAAAACCCAATTATTCCCTAAAAAAAAGGCCCATTTATTAGTAGTATATAATAAGTATAAGTATATAGGTAAAACTCCAATACGAAACCCTATAGTATTCATTATATTGATCGCTCTCTCCCTCACTCGAATTTCTCATCCTCGTCTTTTGTTTGTTTAGTTTTATCAATGTCGTCGTCGACTCATTCTCAAGGTATGTTGTTGTCGTCGAATTATTCTGTTATGCATCCATAACTTCATTAGCTTTATCGGTGGATATTTTCTTTGCATGCTTTATATTTTTATCGTTTGATTTTTTTCTAACTTTTTCTTCTGTTTTCACACGGTATGGGAGGATACTTAGTTAGTATGTTGCATGCAGTTTAACTATTACTATAATATGAGTAGGTAGTGGAACGAGTTCTTTAGGGTTTTTTTCCCTGGTCGTCTGTGTCTCAATATTCAATGCAGTTTTTGTATTTTAAATATATATTTGTGTTCCAAAATTATTTACTGACTTGAAGAGAACATATAATCATGTGTGTGATGTTTTCTAAAACAATATATGCTATTCTTGCTACACACTTTTCACAAAATCAGTGTGTGATGTTTTTTATTCTGTTTCTGAAGGTTTCGGGAGGCCCTCTTCAATCCAGCAAAGGGTAATTGCTCCTTTCTGTGAAGGTTTGGACGTGATTCTACAAGATCCATCTGGAACTGGGATGTTAGAAACATTCTGTATTGGAATTCTGAAGAAGCTTGATTATGGATTGGTTCATTGCCAGGCTTTGGTTTTGGCCCCAACCATTGAGCTGGTTTTACAGATTAAGGAGGTTATGCAAGATCTTGGTAGATTCCATGGTGTAAGGATTCATGCATGCGTCAGGGGGACAAGTGTTCCTAAGGAGGATCGTCAGCGCTTTCTCAAAGTTGGTTATAACAGTTACATTATTGAAGGTACTTCGAATGTGTATGACATCATCGACATGGATGGTCAATTCATTTTCAAAGGTGGTGTTCACATTATTGTTGGTACTCCGGGGTGTGTGTGTGACGTGCTGCAGAGGGGGCGTACTCGCCTAGATTGCATAAAGATGTTTGTTATCGACGAGGTTGATGAAATGCTTTCACTTGGCTTCAAGGATAAGGTTTGTGACATGCTTGATTTCCATTTTTTGATTTACTAATTCCATTTTTTATATACACATCTTAACAGTTTGAACTTTGAAAGCATGAATTTCCTATTTTGTAAATAAAATGTAAGAAAAAGAAAGAATTTTACTTGCTGACTTTATGAAAATTTTGATTGGTGTTGCAGATCGATGAAATCCTCAAGCTACTACCCTGCGAAATTCAGGTTGGAGTAATCTCTGCTACAATGCCACCTGAAGCCCTTGAGATTACTAGGAAGTTCATGAAAAAGCCTGTGACAATTCAGGCAAAGCCTGATGAGCTGACCCTTGAGGGTATCAAGCAGTTTTATGTCGATGTTGAGAAGGAAGAGTGGAAGCTAGAGACACTATGCGACATCTTTGAGCTGACCGTTAAAGTTAAATCCATCACCCATTGCATCGTCTTTGTGGATACCAACTGCAAAGCGGACTGGCTCATGGACAAGATGCAAAGCAGAGATCATAAAGTGTGGGTCATCCAGAGTGACATGGACCAGAACACTAGGGATATCATTGTGCGCGAGTTTTTTTCCCAGTCTGGCTCTCCTCATGTTCTCATTACCACAGACCCCTTGGTTTGTGGTACAGATGTGCATAAAGTGTCTCTGATCGTAAACTATGATCTCCCAGCTGCGCCTGAAAACTATCTTTATCGTATAGGCCGGAGTGGGCAATTTGGAAGATGTGTTGCTATAAACTTTATGACAAAGGCTGAGGCTACAATGATCATAGATATTCAGAAATTCTACAATATGGTTATAGAGGAGCTGCCATACAATTTTGATGATTTGCTCTGATGAGTTCATTTTTGTTCTTATGTTCTGTTTAAAAAGATACTGATACAAGAATTCAATTCAAGATATTAAACATGTAATATCTATGTGCCATATACTTATTTACTTTTTGCTTCAAATTTCAACTTTATGTGAGGTAGTGCAACTTTGCTCTCTTTGAACAAGTTTTCCCTAAAATTGGTCGTGTGAAAACCTGCTAAGTGCTAACTAAACGAATGAAGGATGGCTGAGATACAAGTAATATGTGACGCACAAATTCATATTTGACTATCCAATCTAAATCAATAGTCGAGATCCGTTAAAATTTAATTTAATGAACATGCATTCAACTGAATTCAAGTCACTTTGTGAAGAAGAAGGAATCATGCATGAAGTAACACCTTCATATATATACTCCTCTGCATAATGGTACAACAAAAAGAAAGAACGTAAGTATCATGAATGGTGAGAAGCATGATGGAATGTAAGAATTTTCCCAAGTACTAACGGGGAGAAGCACCATCTACTGCAATTTACTTGTTAAACATATGCCCTACAAAGAGATTTAAAGGCATGATCACTTCTAAGGGACACAATTTTCAAGGAAATTTGATATTGGATAACCTTAGCAAATTTAGCAAAAGCATCAAAGGTATCATCTTTGCTAGACAAGAATAAAGTCCAACTTAATCAAGAGTAGTCATCAACAATGACAAAACCGTAGTAGTTGTCACCTAGACGTTTTGTTCTTGAGGGACCAAAAAGATCAAGGTGGAGAAGTTCTAGAGATTGAGGTTGAAACAATATTTTTCGGTTTAAAAGACACTCTAGTTTGCCTCACTTCTTGCAAGCATCACACAATTTGTCCTTTTCAAATTTCATTTTAGGTAATCCAACTACTAGATCCTTGGACAATACATTATTTAGCAAATCAAAGTGAACATGACTAAGTCATCTATGCCACAACCAAGAATCTTTATTCTTGGCCATGAGACACTTAGCCCGACTTAGTGATACATCATCTAAATCAAGCACATATACATTATCAACCCTTAAACACAATTTCCTTATCGACATTATCAACACTCAGCCCGTCTTTTAATAATAATAATAATAATACAACAATTAAAACAAGCTACAATAAATCCTACTGTAAAAAAGAATAAACAAAGATAAATCCCAAAGCTGGTTAACAATAATTTCAATATATTTACAACAATAAAATCAAGGGAAATCATTATAATTAATATAATCAAACAACTTGAATTCAAACTCTAATCATGTTGATGAAAGAGTTGCTCAATGTGATTGCAACTATAGTTGAGTTAATGGGTTTGCACATATATATTTGAAACATAATCAACAATTATTGCAAGAACCACAATGTTTCATCCCTTTTATACTGCGGCACAACACCATTGGAGAATCAAATCCTAGCTTTATCACTTTTCCAAACAAATATGGCAGCTCCTATTCAATGGCCCCTGAAGTGAAGTGAGATCATTGTTTATGACTTTTCCCTTTCTTTGATTTGTTCTTCTCTTGCATCTTTTTCTTCTTTTCTTCAGCAGTGACCCAAGTATAATCTGGTGGAATTGCAAATGGGTCTGGAATATTTTCTATCCTACTACTGCTGGAACCTGCAGCAGATGAACTAGGGCGGTATGGAGCCTTTATCCACTGAAACCAAGATGAAGCCGAGAAATTTGTCGCTGCAGGGCTCTCTTCGCCTGACATGGATGGACTTGTCGGCGGTGTTGCGAATTCATCTAATGGCTGAAGTTCTTCAAACTTTGTAAAAGTGACCAATACTCTGATGGTGGGAACCACAGGAATGGCGACCTGAATATGCAGAAAGAGAAATGAGTTTAAAATCGCCTATAAAGAAAGATATGGGAAAACATATAACAGTGAAAAAACCCAAAAAGAGGGCCAATCCTATGGTGTTTTAAAACCCTCCACCACATGGAAAAATGCATCGGAAGCAGAGTTTAAGAAATGAATGATAAAACAAAGTAACTCCACATCAGAGTATTGGTCAAAAACCTAGCTAGACCAAAGAATTGAAGGATCCAGGAGATGTATGTGGAGAGTATGATGGCATACAAGTTTTTTTTATCAGTCAATAATACTAATTTCAAGAGAACCTGGACAGCTGTTTGCGACAAAGTTTCTGATCATTGACATAAATAAGTTTGGGATTGTCATGTGTAGTATAATAGTATTTATCTTTATGGTAAAATAGATAAAAAGATGGAGAACAGCAATAAGTAGACTTGAGAATAAGGTTTCGCTGCTGAATAGCTCGAATAATAATGAAGAACTGTATAAAGAAAATTCCAAAATTATAGGGATTAAATCTAGCCGATATCTATCTAATAGCACCAGAGATATACATTAAATCTAGCCTATATCTACCTAATTACATACATCAGAGATATATACATGAAAATAGAGAATACTTGCATAATCAAAGATTCTATTAACTACGCGGTGAAGGATAGAAATTGCTCAAGAGCTTAAACAGCAAAATACAAAAAAGACCATGAAAATTCAAGAACGCTGCAAAAAATCTCTTCGAATAACAACTTTCTTGAACCTAACTTACAAATCACTAAAGGGAGGCTGAAAACAAAACCCAATCACAAAAGCAAGATAGCAAACCCTAGAATGTGTCGGAAGGATTTGAAGAAAGAGCAGTCCTAAAGCAAAACTAAAAGCTATACTTTTTTTGACAAAAACTAGAACCTATACTTGAGAAATAAAAGGTATATTTTTGCATTAAAATAATGAATTATAAGTTACAATGTGGTGTTAATTGAATACAGGAGCCTATCTTTGATGTACAGGTCATTAGAAGTTCACTTATTATCCTTAATGAGTAACAGCGCAAGAAGCTACTGAATCCAGGAAAGGTAAGTAGGTGTAGCACCATATAATATCACCCTTAGAGGATATTATTACACATTGGTACTCTAGCAAGGTTTCCAAATCAAAGTGACACAGAAATTTGCAAACCAATTATTTAAAGCAATAAAAAAAACAAAATTATCTGTTGCTAATGTAATAAGCTCTTAGCCTTTCCATTCATTCACGACTTTTGGTTTTCGGAAACAGTTTGTAAAAATGAAATATTATTTCTCACTACAAGAAAGAAACTTCAATCACTGCTAGAAATCAAATATTTACCTCTTAAAGCACACTACTATATGTGAAATAGAACTCACAGAAAGAATAATACAAATGTCATACTTTTACATTACAAGATACTCTAGAGTATATCTATCTTATAAAGAAGTTGTTTCAAAAGAAGAAAAGGAAGAGACAAATACATGGATAGAAGATAAGACATCTTTCAGTGCAAAGAAGAAACAGCAGGAAAAGGACCAATACGACGAAGTAACAAAAATTTAGGTAATAAGTGGGAGAGTAGTGGACAAATGAATATTCTGGATTAATAATTCATTTTTAATCCAGACAATATTCTGGAGCAAGAAGAGTAGTGGACAAATGAATATTCTGGATTAAGTAGAAATACAATTTTCCTTGTCTCCAAAAATACAAAAGAAACAAAAATAAAAAATCCCATAGGGGTCATTAACTAGATATAAGCTAAGCAGTCAGCACAAAAGGAGGAAATTGCAATAGCTTGATTCAATCTCAAACATTACTATGTCTCAGAAAACAATTGCTTTTCTGTTCAACTCCGTTTTTGATAGGGTAAAACAAAGGATTCAATCTTAATCATAATTAGTGGAAAGTGAGACAGGAATGATGCAATATTAAATACAAATGTAGGGATTATAAGTTATACAAAATAATGTATTAATTTCAAAATTTCTCTCTATTTAGGCTTATTAAGGAGATGCAGCCATAAAATTCAAGCTAATTCAATGAAACGGAAGAATGTTTCAAGCTCTATACATGATTAAAAAAAGCCATTGGTTTTACTGCTAGCAATGACATAAGATAAAAGTGGTAAAGGTGAGGATCTTGCACATCACTGTTCTATCTTCATCGCAGATACCAAATAGTGATGATGTGTAGACTTGAATTTGATATTGAATTGAACATCACTGTTCTATTTTCAGTTCAGATCTATCCCAAGAACACACCTACTCTTCTATTATGTTCCTCACTGTACTGTTATGTTCTCTCTTACCCCTTTTCTCTGTCTATTTCTTGGTATCTATCCCTTTTAGCCACATGTTCCAAATCCGTAGGCCAACACATGACATGCATGATATGTAGCACCGACGCTTCAGATTAAGGTGGTCGTGTCGGTGTTGTGTCTGGTAACCGTGCTGGTTTTTCATAACATGCATGCTACATCATAAGTAGGGTAACAAGCAAGAGTATAATTGGGAAAGTTTTTAAGAAAGCAAAAATCTTAAGAGTTTAAGAATTTGACATATTCCCAGAAAATTCATATTTATAGCTGACAGTTGTTAAAATGAAGATGATGAGCAAGCACTGACCTTAACAGGAAATGTTCCCATTGGAAGTTTTGTTGTAAGTAACTCTCTTAATCGACGAATTGCTTTAACTTTGTTTGCAACAATGTCAAGCAATGGCAAGAGTTCTTCAATTTTTAATGGAAAGTTTGGCGAAAGCCAAAGAATAGGCCTCAACCCTTTCTTATATTCATTTTCACGACTTCCATCCTTATGACGACTTCTGCTGCTATCAGAATTTACAGACGAAGCTTTGGCATCTTTTGTCCTCCGCTGCTCATCGCCCCTCGCAACGACCTCAACAGAATGTCTCCCTGGCTTAATCTGATTACTTGAAGGAGAATCTCCCAATAAATCGCTCACCTTTTCATCTATGCAAAGAGAACTTCTTGGTGGCGTAATCTTCTTCGACGATGCTTCATGTTTATAATCTTTTTTTCTCCATCCACCAAACCATCCTTTCTTTTCCTGCTTATTTTCTCCACTATTGCTACCGTTAGCATCTTCAATAGGAATGTCTCTAAAGCTTGGACGATGCGAAATGATCCCCTCATCACTATCATTGTTCAGTTCTGATGAATCCAGCTTAAGTGCATCCTCCAATTGCCTTCTTTCATCTTCGGTCAAAATATCGTTAAGTTCTTCACTCTCGGTTTCATTTCCATTGCAAGACGAGAATAACTCATCGTCTGTCATAGCTCCAGGAACTCCTCTAGATTTTATACTTACAACAACATTGTGCATATCATACACCTTAGCTTTCCAAGATCCTACCATTTCTGTTTTCTCCTGGCGCCTCCAAGTCAACTGAGGCAAAAGAACTGCCTGAGTAACATCAATACCGGGCCTAAATATATTTGTTTTAGACATTGCGGCCACTTCTTGCTGAACTTCTTCATCATTTGCGGCAAAAGCAGCATCGTCTAGAGCATTAAGTACCTCCTTTTCCTTGTGCGAGATCATGCAGAGTGAACCGGGCTGCACTTTCCCATCCTCTGAACCATCACCAAGAAAAAGAACACTTTGATCTGATCTCTGAATTCTAAAACCGTCGAAACCAGCCAAAGTCATGTCAGCCCTTAGATTCGCACCCCTTTTCCAAATCTTGTAAGTGTCTGAAGGTGCAATCCTTGAAATGAAAGGTATCACAGAACTCTCGAAATTGAAAGTAATCTCCATATAAAAGTCTCTCATCCTCCGCATCGTTGCTACCAAACGAGGCAACCTTCTACACCATTTCGCCCAAGCCAGAGGCTGATAATGCTTAATTATAATCTTGGCAATACGCTCTTCTCGACTGCAAATAGCTTCTTGAAGAGCACTCCACCCTTGTTCATTCTGCAAACTCCAATCTGCACCAACAACCATAAGCATTTCAGCAGCCACTTCATCCCCTAATTTAACAGCCAAGTGAAGAGGGGTATCACGATTCGGCACATCACGCCTATCAATCACAGCAGAAATTGCATCAGCCTTCTCTTCCTCTAAAATTGAAACCGCTTCCGTACGAATCTCACCCACATTACACAACTTAGGTAAACCCCCAAGTATCCTCTTAAGCTCACCATAATCCTTCAAAATCACAGCCTTATGCACAGGACTATGACCAAACTTTGCAACATCAATCCCTGCCATACCTAAATAGCACAAGGGATGAATGCAACAGAACACAACACAACACCAACCAACACTAACAATCACAATCACAACCACAATCACAAACTAGCATTAAAAATCAAAACTTTATCCAATAGGGTCACCAGAAACTTGCAGAATAATCCAACCAGCACTGAAAAAGGTACCTATCCCAAAAACCTAAATAAACCAAAAACCAAAATGACCCATTTAGCAATTTAGAATGAGAATCAAAAAAGCATAACAGAAAATGAAAAAAAGAAAGAAAAGTATCAAGTGGGGTCACAGATCAAGGGATATTGTATAAAGTAAGTTACTAACCTTGGTTTTGGTTTGTCCAATGAAATGATTAATACCCAAAAATCAAGGGATTATAAACCCCACTAGTATGTATGTATAACCTTTGAAGTAGGAAACAAAAAGGGAAAATAGCAAAGATCCTTGTGATCCAATCCAGATCAGACAAGCATGGAGAGAACATGCATATGAATGTGTGAACAAAATATACTATAATAAAATAATCATGAATATTATTTTTTAATAAATAAAAAAGGAAAATTGGAAAACACAAGACACAAGAAAGAAAGTGTTTGAGAGAGAGAGAGAGAGAGAGAGATCTAAGAAAAGAAAAGAGAGAGAAACCCCACCAAAGGAAGAAAGAAAGAGGAAGAAGTTGTGAATGTTGGAAAAGGTATTACTAAAAATGGATAAAGAAAAGAACACAAAGTGAAAGACAGTTAAAAAAGATAATTTGTTTGAGAGGAAAGGAAAAGAAAAGAATATTGTGGGGGTGGAGTCAAGGTCTACATAATCTAATTCATGTCGTGTTTGGTTTGTCTAAGACCATTGTTTAAGATTGATTTTTCAACAAAAATAATAGGACCGTGTACAAGAATTTTCTAAGTCAATTATAGAAAATTGTAAATTGAAAAACAATTCAAAGCCCTCAAATTTGAATTTAAAGAGAAAAATATATTAAGAGAAAATTTGTAATAGAAAAATGTTCAAGTAAGGTGTATAGTTTTCAATTTCTCTATAATTACGGTGTATATTTAAATTTAAATATAATTGATAGTTAACTTTTTTTAAGGTGCGATTATATTATAGTATTGATTTTGTTTTTAATCCATGTACTTGGTTTTTAAGTTTTTATAAGTTAAAAAATTAATATTTTTAATCTCTGAATAAAAATTATCTAGTTTTGTAATTTAGTGATCAAAAATAAATATGGGTCCATTGCTGCTGAGTTAACGTAAGTATTTATGCCAACACTTTGTGTTTTTAGACATATTCATGTTTTGATGACATGTATTCGTGTTCTGATGGGTTCTTAGACCAAACTCCCCTAATATAGTAATATTGTCTTGAAAGTCATTCACCCAATATTTTAAAAGTCAAAAAAATTAATTACATCAAAGCAAAATTGCTCATTTTGGAATACTTGTCATATGTGTTTTAAGACACATGTTAGCAAAATCCAAAACAAAATAGATAAAAAAAATTAAAATAAAAAATGTACATTTTATACATCTAAAGTATATTTAATGCGTCAAGAAAAAGTATATTTAATTCTTTTTTACTTTTTTAAGAGTAACAAAATTCACAAGATAGATAAGATAAGTAAATGCACATCAATGTGACTTGTTGATGTAACGTTTTTAGAGCATATATTGCAACACTTATTCCTAATCAAGGGGAAAATGTGATAATAAGGAAGGAAAGGGATTTGTAACTTTTGGCGATGAAATTTTATGAGGGAAAAAAATGTGATGTTGGATGAGAAGAAGGTAAAGGAAAAGTGAGACAGAGAAGGAAGGAAGGGTCCATTTGATAGAAATGATGAAATGAAAAAGGGTAAGATATGCATGTGATAGAGAAAAGTAGGTGTGCCTGCTTTCCTATTTTCTTATGGTAAATAACTATGTATGTATGTACGATTCAATAAATAATTAATTAATGAAGTACATTGTTATGTAATCATGTTTTAAGGTTCTTTCATTTTGTTTTATTGTCTTTTAAAATATTCGAAGGGTTACATAGTTAAATAGTCCGTAGGTGAAAAATAGTGGGGGTTATGGAGTATTAACTATACTTTCGTAAAGAAAATTAAAAGAGTATTAAAAAATAGATTTCTTAAAACAAATGTTAGAAATTGTATGATCGGACGTTTTGATTGGGGTTTTAATCCAAATTTTTCTATTTGTGTGTTTTTTTTAGAGGTCTATTTGTGTGTTTTTGTTTCCAATAATTCCCGTCATTTTGTCTACCAATAAAATAAAATCTCGTCCCCCCCCCCCCCCCAAAAAAAAAATTCTCGTCAAAGAAAAATTTAAGAATGAGTTTCAAAATTTTGCTCTCTACTACTAACAAAATTTTCCTATAATGAATAGTGGTATTTTTGAAATTGAGTAAGGCAAAGAGAGTAGGTGAAGAATTTTTTGGCGTTACAAGTTGGTATCAGAGTCGTGGTCAGTCTTGTCCGAACTAGTATTCGGTGAATTTCATGTTGTACGCAAATGGTAATGGATTACCTTCGGTACTTGTTGTGTTGTTCTGTTCTTTTAGGTAGGTTTGAGCGTAGTGGGGGAGTAGCAGGTTGCTTCAAGTTTGTTGGGTCTTGCGAGGGAATGTATCTTTGAATGCAGAGGCTCAGTTGGTTGTGGTTTGTGTTAAGGTTCTTGTTGATTTTGAGTTGTATCTGGTGTCTCTTCTGTTGAAGCATATGGATGTGATTTTTGGTATGGACTGGATATTGTCTTTTGGTGTTAGCGTTAATTGTTTAACCAAGAGTATAACATTTTCTAAACCAGTAGCTGAGTTAGTTGGGAAGTTCTTGACCGCGAAGCAAGTGAAGAAGTCTTTGAACAGTGAAGCTTGTGTGTTTATGATGTTTGCTTCATTGAAGGAAAGTAGTGAGAAAGGAATTAGTGATTTGCCGGTAGTGCAAGAGTTTCCAGAAGTTTTTTCGGGACGACATTACCGAATTACTGTCGGAGAGGGAAGTTGGGTTTGCAATTTATTTGGTACTAGGAACGAGTCCTATTTCGATTGCGCCGTATCTTAAGGGTTTCGACTTTCAGTTGAGTTATCATCCTGGGAAGGCGAATGTTGTTGTTGTTGATGCCTTGAGTAGGAAGATGTTGCATATGTCTGCTTTGATGGTTAAGGAGTTAGAGTTGATTGAGCAGTTTTGAGATTTGAGTTTGATTAGTGAGTTGACGCCGAATGGTGTGAGGTTAGGAATGTTGAAGCTGACGAGTAATATTTTGGAAGAGATTGAGAATGGTCAGAAGGAAGATTTGGAACTTGTCGATCGAGTGGTATTGGTTAATCAAGGTAAAGGTGTGGACTTTAGATTGGATGAGAACGGTGTTTTGATGTTTCGTGATCGAGTTTGTATACCGGATGTTCTTGAGCTTAAGAGACGGATTTTGAACGAAGGTCACAGAAGTAGTCTGAGTATTCATCCAGGAGCGACAAAGATGTATCAGGATTTAAAGAGGTTGTTTTGGTGGCCTGGAATGAAGAAAGAGATCGCAGAGTTTGTTTATGCTTGTTTGATTTGTCAGAAGTCGAAGATTGAACATCAGAAGCCGTCTGGTTTGATGCAACCGTTGTTTGTGCCAGAATGGAAATGGGATAGTATCTCTATGGACTTTTTTGGAGCGTTGCCGAAGACTGTGAAGGGTTTTGATTCGATTTTGGTAATTGTTGATCGTTTGACGAAGTCGGCACATTTTGTTCCTATCAAGATCAGTATGTCCGTGGCGAAGTTGGCTGAGATCTACATTGAGCAGATTGTCAGGTTGCATGGTATTCCTTCTAGTATTGTGTCGGATCGGGATCCGAGGTTTACTTCTAAGTTTTGGGAGAGTTTTCAAGCTGCTTTGGGAAGTAAGTTGAGGTTGAGTTTAGTGTATCATCCTCAGACTGATGGGCAAACGGAGAGGACTATTCAGAGTTTGGAAGAATTGTTGAGAGCTTGTGTTTTGGAGCAAGGTGCCAGTTGAGTAGAATGTTTACCGTTGATTGAATTTACTTACAACAACAATTTTCATTCTAGTATCGGAATGACACCGTTTGAGGCTTTGTATGGTCGGAGGTGTAGAACGTCGTTGTGTTGGTATGAGTCGGGTGAAAGTGCTTTGTTAGGACCGGAAGTTGTGCAAGAGACTACGAAAAAGGTTAAGATGATTCAAGAGAAGATGAAAACGTCTTAGAGTAGACAGAAGAGTTATCATGATAAGAGGAGAAAGGACATTGATTTTCAGGTTGGTGATCATGTGTTTTTGAGAGTGAATCCTGTAACCGATGTCGGTCGTGCTTTGAAGTGTCGGAAGTTGACTCCTCGTTTTGTTGGACCGTTTGAGATTGTTGAGAAGGTTGGGGTTTTAGCATATCGGATTGTGTTACCACCGTCTTTGTCGAATCTTCATGATGTGTTTCATGTGTCTCAGTTGCAGAAGTATGTGTATGATGCGTCTCATGTGATTCAAGTGGATGATTTGGAAGTAAGGGATAATTTGATCGTTGAGACTTGGCCAGTTAGAATTGAGGATCGCGAGGTGAAGCAGTTGCGAGGCAAAGAGATCGTTTTGGTGAAGGTAATTTGGGTTGGACCAACCGGTGAGAGTGCCACTTGGGAATCAGATAGTAGGGTGAAGGTTTCATATTCAGAGTTGTTTCCTTCAGGTAATTTTCGAGGGCGAAAATTCTTTTTAGGGGGGGAGAGTTGTAACAACCCGATTTTCCGTTAGATTTATTTAATTATTTTTAATATGTGCTTGAATGTGATTATTTGCCTATGTGTGTACTTTAGTGGATTTCGGTGTTAGAAGGGTATTATAGTTATTTTAGACTCAAGGGTATTTTGGTCATTTTGGTGAAGGTTATTTTTAGTGTTTCAAGTGAGAACCATTATTTTTACTAAGTTACTATTCGGTAGTGGTAATTAGTTTTGAACCGATAATTATTCGATAACTTTTAACCGTTAGTGGATCGAAACTTTGGGGATAATAATCATGTGATGTTAGTATTCTAAGAGGGATGAGTATGTATATGTGATATGCATGAATCCTTGAATGCTTATGTTTGTTTATGTTGATTATGATTGATGTGAAGCTAACCCCTAGTGGTCTGTGGTGGACCGCCTACCTATTTATATGAATGGGTAGACGACGTGCAGGAGTATCTGTTGATTGTTTGGTGAGTGCTTAGATAGAGGGAGCTATCGCCGTTATCGGTCTTTGGAGTCCTAGATTAGGCTCTGATTAGGTGTCAGTCTTTATGATATTCTGGATTTATTTATGTTATGGAGATTTTGCCCATTAGTCGGGATTTGGAGATTTTATATGATGATGTATATTGATCTTATGACATGTATATTTTGGAGATGTATGACTTATATCCACTACGACTATTAATGAATCTTATATGTGCATGTTGTTTGAATTTTGAGGTGAAGACGTAACGTCTATTTCTTGAATATTTATATTTTTCGCATGTATTATCGCTTTAATAGAAATAGGGCGTTACAAAAAAACGGGGAAGATATGCATGTGATAGAGAAAAGTAGGTGTGCCTGCTTTCCTATTTTCTTATGGTAAATAACTATGTATGTACGATTCAATAAATAATTAATTAATGAAGTACATTGTTATGTAATCATGTTTTAAGGTTCTTTCATTTGTTTTATTGTCTTTTAAAATATTCGAAGCGTTACATGGTTAAATAGTCCGTAGGTGAAAAATAGTGGGGGTTATGGAGTATTAACCATACTTTCGTAAAGAAAATTAAAATAGTACGAAGAAATAGATTTCTTAAAACAAATGTTGAAATTGTATGATCGGACGTTTTGATTGGGGTTTTAATCCAAATTTTTCTATTTGTGTGTTTTTGTTTCCAATAATTCTCGTCATTTTGTCTACCAATAAAATAAAATCTCGTCAAAGAAAAATTTAAGAAAGAGTTTCAAAATTTTGCTCTCTACTATTAACAAAATTATCCTATAATGAATAGTGGTATTTTTGAAATTGAGTAAGGCAAAGAGAGTAGGGTGAAGAATTTATTTTTTTTTTTTTGTTAAAATACAGCTTCTAAGGTGTTTACAAATGTTCTCTAACTCTAGAATCTAACCCCCAAAAGAGAACCAACTCTCCCTTTGATTTTCTAAGGATCTTCTCTTTTAGTTTTACAAGACTCACCCAAATTGCTCACAATTGACTCTCCACTCATGTGTTTCCCATCCCCATGAATCTCTCCTCAAAAGGCACCAACCCTTTCCCAAGAGCTTCCTCTTTTGGTTATCCAAGATTCACACCTTGAAGCTTTGAACCTCACCCAAAGACCTTCAACCTTTAGTGTCTAAATACCCTAAAAGTTCTCTCCTTTGGTTTCCATGAGATTCACCAAGCTTACCCAACAAATGGGTCATGGAGTTCTTAAATAGTGTTCAGGAACACGCAGAATCGTACTATGATTTTTCCCATCGTACTACGAAGGAGCAGGTAACAGTACTGTACTATGTATTATCCAAAAAATCGTGCTACGATCCTCCTGGATCGTGGTACGATTTTTCCAATGGCAACTCAAACTTGAACCATCCAAAATCATACTACGATTTTTCCAAAACTTCAACATCCAAATTTTGAGTCAATTTTCAACAAAAACATTTATTAACTTCTTGGAAAATGGTAATTTTAACTGAGTAAAATTATGAATAAGAATAACTTGGTGAAAATCATGTTACGGGTAATACAAACACTTAATTTTATGTAGTTTCATGTAGCATGTAGTGGGAACGGATTGTCTCCTGTGTGTTTTCTCTGCAGTTTCCTCCTATGAATAAATCTCAGCCCTTCATTTAATTAAATGACAAATCAATGGATATAAATAAAACACATAAAGAGATGTTGTTTTAGCTAATTCCTGTTTTCCTATTTCATTTCGTTTTGGCTGTCTCCAGTTTTCTTCTTTTCTGCTCACAAACCCAGTTTTAATTAAATGACAAAGTTTTCTTCGTTTTGGCTATCCCCAGTTTCGTCGATCAATCCTACTTGTTCACAAGATCCATCCCTACGTTTTGAAACTCCATGAATATGATCACCGCACCAACGATGTTAGCAACCGAGATTCGCGACAGGAGAGGGATGTTGTGGTTGAAGTAGCGGCAACCCTTGCCTATTGCCCCACTTCCCTCGTTCTCCCATTCTTTGTGTATAATTGCTTCTTATTAATCTGATTAATTGATTTCTTTCTTGTTGCTTCCCTTTACTGAATATCTAAAATTCAGTTGAATAATAATAAATGGAAAGCCATCTTAAACAATATCGGGGAGAAGGAAGGAAGGAAAAGGGAAAATAGAGAAGGAAGAAGGAAAAGGAATGGGAGAAGGAGGAGAAAAATGGTTTGTGATGAAGGGATAAGTGAGGAATCTGTGCAAGGAAAGAGACAAAATCTATCTCATTTAATTGGTTTTATTGTAGTCGTTGATCTGTTTTTAAAAAAGCTGAAAGACTGAGATTGCACAGGAGAAAACTGGAGATATACTTAACTGGAGACAATCCATTCCCCTTGAGTGTACCATAAAATGAATTGCAAAAGAACAGAATAGTGTCATAATTGATTTTGCCACCATTTTGACTATGTTTTAATAGAAAAAGTAAACTGCAAATAAAGTGAAAGGGAAATTGAGGTAAAGAGAGGGAAGAATCTACCTGAATTGAATAATTATTTCTCAAATGATTTCATAAACTATGATTGGTATTTATACTAATACTAATGAATCTACCCTTCTAGTTAACTGGGATAACTGAATAACAGATTGTGGAATCTGTTATTCAGTTTTGGTAAGCTACTGGAGGGAGTACTGCTGTTACTCTAGATGATTCACTGTTACTTTTTACTGTCATTTTATTCTTCTAATCATTCACTGAAATTGTTACTTTTTACTTTCCCTTTATTACTCGTCAGAATTGTATTGTATTTACAAGCACATTCAAAAACTTTTACCAATGTAGATAAGGACTTCACTAACAAAACTTTTTACATTTTTCTTGTTTACCCTATGTAAACAACAATTTAATTAAAACAGGTACTACTAGTACTATTTATGTATGTAAAATACGTTGGCTAAAGGATACAAAAATAATTATATATGTTATAGTTCAACATCCAGATTATACATTCAGCAACAGTTAAATGAGGTGAATTTTTCCTCTTCAAGCAAATACCATTAATGTCACTTTGATGAAAACTACAGACTCTATAGCCTCAATAGTGCAAGTTGTATCCAAAATAACTGCAAAGTTTTAAAAAAGACAATAAGGATTTGTTACAATGTAATGATAATAA
>Ga0315914_1000494_pt1 | contig 49990 bp, 31 predicted proteins | sample MpolenodulesMG_FD_203920 | JGI IMG/M metagenome (GOLD analysis project Ga0315914, IMG submission 203920) | Medicago polymorpha root nodule microbial communities from Los Angeles, California, United States - elongated nodules | ecosystem: Host-associated > Plants > Roots > Nodule | place: USA...
GAGGTAACAATCGAATCACTGATTCATGTGTTAATTCGTAATGATCCAAGGAAAGAAAATCGAATTTTTATCCGCTGCTTATTCTGAAAACGACTCGATTTTCCTTCAGTCCTCAGGTTCGTCACACAATTTTGAACATCATTTGGTTTGCTACAGTTTGGGAAATATGGAAAGAAAGAAATAACAGAATTTTCAATGTTAATGAAAGCTCGATTTTGCGCTTAGTGGACAAAATAAAGTCTCTTTCCTTTTCATGGTTGAAGGAGAAATTACAGTTCTCTGTCACTTACCATGGTTTGTGGCTTAATCCACTAGCAATGTTGGGCTACAAATAAGGGTTATTTCTTTCACTTTTCTTTTTTGTTTTTTTCCTTTTTCCAGGTTGTAAATATTGTAAAGACTTTTATGTTGTTCCTGGTCACATCTTGTGCTAGGATCGACATGTTGTGTTGGTAATATATTGCATTTTAGTCTCTTCAAAAAAAAAAACTTATTATAACGTTTTATAAGTTAATTCAAATAGATTTTTTTAATTTTTTCTCTCAATTTTTTCTTCGCAATTTTAATTGGAAAAAGTTTTAAATATAACTTTTGTATGTTTTTTCATATTTATTAATTAATTGAACTATTAAATTTATCAAACTTTACGAATTCAATTAATTAACTTATTTACTATCCGATATAAAATAATTTATCAACTATCTATTATAATATAGCTTATAAGGTATTTATTATAAACTAGCTTATAAGATATTCACTATTTTTACCAAACAATACATTTCATTCTATGCTTCCCCTTGGAAGGACATTTAACCAATCCTTGACATGTCCCTTAAGGGATTATCCAAACAACCTAAGGCATTTGTCCGATTCCGAGATTCCATCTGCGTGGATAGTGTTGCAAGGTTCTAAAAAGTTAGTTAGATGAACATTACAATCTTCATCATCTTTACATGAGTATTGGTTCTCTTTCAAAGAAGTGAGAACTGAGTTTTTGATGTAAAAGAAGACAGGGTTGCTGGTTGAAACCCCTAGGCAACCTCATCAAGGTTGTCAAGTCTTACATAGTCTCCAAGTGTGATTCGTTCCATGGCTTGCTCCTCCTCGTCGGATGAGAAATCGCTTAAGCTTGGTAGTGGAACGGTTGCTGCTTCTCTAGCTCCCCGAATACGTTTCAGCATTGCTTTTTTTTTGTCTTGTCTATGTCAGGGTCAAATAGCAGGGTGTCTGAACCCGAAACACACATATAATAACTCGCAAGGGTTGTAGCAAGAGCTTGCGGTAGATAATTAGACTCAAAAGGAAAATTTGATATAGTGAGATAGATATGATTTTCGATTATGAGAATAGAGAGTTAAAATTCTAACAACTAAAAATAAAAGCCTTCCTTAAAAAAAAGTGAAAAATAAAAGCCTAATCTAAACTGAAAAACTAGGAAAATAAAAACAGAAAGAATCTTAAATTGAAAAGGTAACAAATTTTTATCCTAAGAAATAGGAAAAATTAAAAAACTAATTGAATTTAAAAAGATTTGCTTCCGAAAAAGTTAAAACAAAACTAAACCATATTTCTACTCTAAAAAAAAAAATCGCTACCCTAGTCTAATAAAAAGATAAAATCTGAAAAATTAAAAACAAGAAAAACTAACCTAGTTCTAAACCTAAAAATAAGTTTCATCGGTCGAAATATCAACAATCTCCAGAAACGGTGCCAAAAACATGATGGACTAAATTGGCAAATGCACCAAATCGCAACAAGTAGTAAAGTAGTAAGTTTTATCGTTCTCCATAGGGATTTTCGTTCAAATTTAATTAGTAAAACTTATTTCAAAAGCGAAAAGTAAATAAAAGTGAATAGAATTGCAGGGTTAAATTTCCTTGCCCAATGCAAGATTAGGTTTTTGTGATTCAGATGATTAACAACTATTAAGGTTTCCTTGAATCCCCCTTCATCTTTATTGGAATTATCTTTTAAGAAATAAAACAACTTATGTGTTGCATCACTGATTTAATGTGCCACGACGGGAAAACCCACACTAGGCTCTTTTGATAACTCGTGTAGGATCCACCAGAGTAGTGTACTACGTTTTTCAAAAGAGCAGAGTAATGACGGAGACGACTCCAACCTTAACTTCCTAAGCTCTATAAGAAGTAGTGATTAGAAAAGTCAATGAGCCGATAAAATTTCAAGTTGTCAGTGCCTACTTTAATCCTACAGATCAACCCCCAAGGTAAACTCGTAGTTAACCAATTGATGAAGTATTAAGAACGAGCATAATCTAATTTAACTCTCAACACAATCAAAAGTATAAACTGAATGAAAACTTTATTAATAAAATCCAACAAATAAGAAGGGGTTCATCGTGGAACTCTAATCAAGAGGTTTATCAGAACAAAGTAATAGAAAAACATACCCTAGAAAGAATAAAAGGAGGAAGAAATCCACCTTAAATTTCTGATGCTCTACCCTTGCTCTGAACCGTCAATTTTTCTGAATGAATAAAATAGTGTGCAAAGGTCTCTATTTATAGCATTAGGTTAGTTAGGGATTAAGAGAAGAAAACTTGACTTTATCCGCCGATCCAGTTTGGAAAACAAGCAAAAAGGGGATTTTACCTGGTATCATGTGCACAGGTTAGGTGCAAGGCGCCTCAGGCAGCATGTATGTTGTCCTAGGTGTAGGGGCATCTGAGGCAGCTCCTCAGGTGTGATTTCTTGGATTTTCTTCCCGATTTCGATCGTACTTCTGTCTGAAAACACCTTGGAAGTTGAAATGAATTTTCTTCACTTTTTATTGTCTTCAACAACCTTCTAAGAACTCTTGATCTTCAATTCTTCATCCTTGATCCTTCATGTGATGTCTTGATTTGAAGATTTACACTACATGAAAGTCACAATCAGTCATTTTAAAAGTCGCAAAACACTTTTTTTCTTGTAGTGTTACATGATTCCTCACTGCAAAACACTAAAAAAACCTATGAAGTTGCATGATCTAGAATAAAACTGAATTACAACGACTCGATTGAAAACAATACAATATGTTTCTCAAACCATTAACAACTCCTCTAATTCTCATCTTATTTGTCTTCAAATGCAAAGAAAGAGTACTAGTAACATAGCCAAAATGTCATATGATCCTTTGTCGTCAGTTCTCATCACATATCATCTGACTTCCTCAACCATATTTAGTATTGATTTCCATATGTAATTCAAAATCTTTGCATCGAAAAGCTCACAAGTATTGTTCCCTATGTTATATGCCTTGCAAATTTCTATGAAATGTGCTTTTGTCTATGATTCCTTTAGCCATTTATTGAGATACTGATGCACGGTCGGACTAATGGCAAGTGTACCAATCGTTTACCAAGTAATAAAGTGATAAGTAGAGTATCGTATCCACATGGATTGTCCTTTCGTCCAAACAATTCACGTTACTTATTTTTATTAAGTTGACGATATAAAAGTTAAGGGTTAAAAAGACTTGCAATTTTTATCTGTTTGCAACAGAGCAAGTTTACCTGTTTTTGGTTGCAGAAAAGTAAGCAGCGGTTAGGATTCTTCGAATCTCCTCTGTCGCGTTTATTTATCTTAGATAGACTATACAAATGATGAGGTCGTTGGGATGTTCATTATTGGATAAGGCACCACCTGACCCAATGGGATTTATCACTGAGTATCTAATTAGGCTTTTCCCTCTGATGGCTAACTGCACCTGCTGATCGCACGGTGATCCTTACGTGCGGGGTCTTGCTAATTCAAAGGTAATTGAAACATAAACTTTATATTGGCTTTCCAATGTTTCCCAAGGCAATGAAGGCCATGGTTCCCTTAGGTCTGACCATCTATGAATTTTAGGACACTCATAGCACACTCTCTCTACGCTTTCTTAGTAGTTCTACAAACGGGCAGCCCTAATCTACGTCTACCTTACTAAGGGTTTCAAGAGAATGGTTCTATTAGGTTGTAGCTCTAAGTTGGACATCTAGGTTCTTGTTTCCCTAATTACTAACCAGTTAATTCCTAGGTTCGGTAAGACACCACCCGACTCAATGGGATTTAACATTGAGTACCTACACCTAGGGTCAACAATTTTTATGGTATCTTTGGCTAATTAATAATCACTTACTTCCTAGATAGATAGTTTTCAGTAAAGGGATATAAATATCAAGATATAAGCATCTGGTTAGTGACAACAATATTAGGCCCTGTCACAACCTAAGTACCTAATCTAGGGTTGCACCTCTCACAGAAATAAAACTACAGATTAATAAAACTTAATAGCGAACAAAAGAATAAATAAAATAATAAACGACATATTAAAATAAATAAATATCCAACAAAAATATACAGAAGTTTATCTTAGAACTCTAACCTAAAAAGATTTAGCTACACGTGGTAACTAAAAACAAATTACTAAAGATAAAAACATACCCTAGAAAATCAAGGAGAAGATAGAAACTCTCTTGAAGCTCCAAAGTCGCCTTCCTCTTGAAAATTCTGAATGAGGAAGGCTGGTATTTATGGTGAGAGTTTCTACCTGGGTTTGGGCTAAAAGTGCGGGCTTTACCCAAAACGGAAGCAGGAAAAAACAGTTGCGCCCCGAGTTTTTGCATGCACGGGGTACATGTGAGTGTACCACATTGCATGCCCTAGGCGCATGGATGATGCACTAGGCGCATGAGATGTGAATTTCATGCCCTAGGCATTTTTCCATGCCCTAGGCGCATTATGTCTTCCTTCCGGGCCCAATCTCCGATTTTCCGTCATTTTAGGTCTTCGTCTTCAAATAACTTGCCTCGGTACTTTGGGAACATAATTCCTCCCTATTGTAAGTCTTTTGAGGCCTCTTGGATCTTTATTCTTGTTTCTTGAATCGTCATATATAATTCTTCGGATGTGTTGATTTGCTGATTTGCATGATTTATTCGTGAATTACTTCAAAAACCCCCTAAAATTTCTATGTTTCGGGAAAACTAGAATTTCAGACTCAAATATAGAAAACATTACAAAAGTCCCAAAATCTTAGACAATCGTTCTAATACTCCTCCTTTTTACTGCTAAATCCTACTAAAATAAACTGAAAAACATGATAAGAATAACGTAAGATGACCTGTCATCAGATACTCATCATGTGATTGAACCGAGTAGGAGTTGTTGCCTTAGCACATTCCTAGACCACCCCTTTGAACTCATTATCTTTCAATTGCTTGTTAAAGTTCCTTCAAAGGTGCATGACACAATATCTATGTGGCACCCATGGCATCAATTCATGCATAGCAAGAATCAGACCCTGCCAAATTTCAAAAAAGTTATTATCACATTGATCCTTATAAAATACCACTTACCGTCAAAATTGTCCATTATTATACTTACTATCAAACTGATCATAAAAGTACAACATTCAAAATCAAGTTGATCCTAAAATTAGCAATTATAACATCCATGCAGAATATAATAATAGAATATAAATGTATCAAAATAGAATATAATCCATGCAATATTTTGTTACCTTTGGCATGTCTGAAATAAAATTCAATCTGTTTTGCACGTTGTCTCCTAGCTCCTGATGCAACCACTTCCAATCATCCCTATTTTCTACATCCACAATGGCATACGCAATGACAAAATTGCAATTATTTTCATCTTGTACCATAACAAACAATAGTTTCCCTCCAAAATATCCTTTCAGAAAGCATCCATCTAAACCAATCAACGGCCAACATCCCGCCATAAAACCTTTTCTACATGCATCAGGACAAACATAAAATCTTTTGAATTTTTGTGGGGACTATGGAATTTGTATGGTATTCATCTTCACAAAAGAACCTGGTTGCTTCTAATTAACTCATGCACATAAGCTTGCAGAAGTCCATACTACTCCCTTTCACTACTTTCAACCAACTGCCATGTTTCCTTTGTTGATCTAAAAATCAAACAACCATCAAGTATAACCCCGTAGTGACGTTTCATCAGATTAAAAAACTTTACTCGAGTTCACATTATAATACATATTTTGTTGAGAAAATGTTTTACGCATAAACTTACAAAAATATATAGCTGTGTTTATATGTACCTTATACACTTTTGTGAATTACATAGACTAGTTAGAATTTAAGTTGAAAACGCGCAATTCAATTTTATTCAAATTTCAAAGTGACTTCCAGTACATACATAAGATAAGACACTTTGATTCCCAAGGGTTACATGAAAATTGAGGGAATCAAAGTGTAACTAGGTACATAATATGCATAAAGGTACTTAACATAATAAGTGATCCTGATCATTTTTCTTTCTTAATCTAACGATCTATAACCATCGTAAAGTTGGTCGTAGAGGATCCGAGTTTTGTCTTATTCCATACTCATACATATCTATAGTGAACTACGCGTATAATATGATTTAATTTGGAAACATGGAGTTCAAAGATGCTGAGATAGATCCAACTATTGCCTCGGAAACTTTTGTCACAAATCGAAGAACAGATCGTTTAACATCCTCCTTTATCTGATTGCTGTAATCATTTCCAACATCATGAACTCTATCCCAAAGCATAACTCCTCCATAGTTCGAAGTCAGTTTAATGATAGGAAGAACCTTAGAAATGAGATCATCTGGTGGGATATAACCACCACTATAAGATGCATCAGGTGCTGCTGGTAGTCCCATGAAAACGGTATTATTTGGTAGAACTAAAGATGTCCAATCATTCCATGATTGTAAGAGCAATGTAGCATCTGAGTTTATTTGATCATATTCACATGGAGGGTTATTGTAGAATTCAACAAGTACATAATCAAACAAGCCAGTTTTAATAGCTGTGTCAAGGTAGTAATCTGGTATAAAACATTGGGGTGCTGCAGCCAAGTAAAAGTACCTGCAAGAGATAAAAGGTTGATTTTGTTAGTTAGGGTGTAAGCAAAACGAATTCAAAAATATATTGAATAGAGAGTTAATTTTTTAATGAGAAATATTATATGAGTCAAGCGAACAAATGTCCTTAAAACACTTTTTAAAGATTCAAAAAAGAAAACAATTGATAAATTTTATATATAAAATGTTGCTTTTTATTTCGTCAATGTGTATAATACATAATTACCAAGATAATTTTTCCACTTTGAACTTTTTAACAAGGAAACCTGTTAGCATTTTCCGTATCATATAAAATATCAAATCATCATAAATTTTGTAAAGAAGTATACTAAAGACGAGATTAGGGTGTGTTTGATTTGCAAAATAGTAACTGCAAACAGAACAATAAGAAAAACACTAGAGGACATTACATAACTACATTGAAGAGATATAGAGAGATGATATTTTTCTTTTGTTGGAAAATAAAAATGGTATTTTAGCACTTTTAAAAGTCTGAACTGTAGACATACAGTTGTTTCATAGTTTAGTGAGGGTATGAATTTCTATTTTTAACCGGTCTTTGCTACATGTTTTGCTCAATTTCATGACCAGATTCTAAATCAAAAAAGGTAAAAAATGTTATCAAGTTCAGTTGCCTGTTTTTTAACAAATCAAATGCACCTTATATGTTTCAGTTAAAAAGTGTGTTGATCGATGATATTAAATGTTATATTTCCATCCACAATATAAAATGTAAGAAGTTTTTTTTCCTTTTCATATTAAGTTTCACATATGCAATAATTTTAAAATACTTGTTAAACATTACTTACCTTGTTTTTTTTACTAATATGATTATATATGTATTCCTTTTAAAAAATAAGAGTATATATGTATTTATTCTATCATTCCTTAAAAAAAATGTATTTATTGTATCTCAAATCACTTTTATTTTACTAAATTAAGAGCATAAAGAAATCAAAGAGAATAGAAGACATCATCAACTAAATTGGCACCCCTTATTTCAAATCACTAACTACTCTATTAACCACTATTAATAAAACAAAACTAATAAAATTCAGCTCATTTTATCTTATTTTGTACATTCAATGATTCTCTTAAGAAATGTTCTACTTCTACCAGGAGTATAGTTTATGAAGTGCTAATATAATGTTATGCTAACTTGTGCTCTTAGGGTATTAAGGAATTCATAAATGGTAAATATTTATTATGAAACATTAATTTTCAATGTTTATAAGAATAAATTGGCACAATTTCCTAAACAAAAATTCCATTTTAGTTTTCTTAACATGTATCGTAAGAGCACAAGTTAACATTTCCCAATAAGAGAAATGATATTTATACAACTAGTATTTTATAACAACTTTTGTGACAATTTTCTTTTTCATACTCACATTATATTTTTTCTTTCTCTCTTTATTGCTTTAATTTTCGTGTCAATACATACGTTTCTTTATAAAAATATGGTTATCGATTAGATTGTCAAATAAATGGATGTTCAAATAACAAACAGTGCGGTGTCTTGTCTTTGGGTGCGGTGTCTTGTCTTTGGGTCCCAAAGCCATATGCCACTTTTTTGGTTTCAAGTTGTACAGCGGACAAGTTGTACTACTAGTACTATCATGCTAAAACTTGTCCTTCAAAAAATATTACCTGTTTTGTTGTCTTAGATTGTCAAGATCCCTAGCAAGGTCATCCCAGTAAAGATTTGTAGTACCTCCTTCAATGTCAAAATCAATACCATCTAAGGTAACACTTCCAAGTGGACCAGATTGACCACTAAGGAAGTTAGTATAGAGGTAATCAGAAACATTTTTAGCATCTTCTGGTGAGCTAAGGTTGTAGGGTCCATATCCACCTCCGATAGAAAGTAAAATTTTGAACCCTTTTTGTTGACAGTGTTTTATTTCGGGTTCGAGTTTTGTACAAGGGCTCCCGTCACCACCACAATGACCTGCAAAGTTCAAACTTGGGACTCTTCCTTCTCCAAAGACACTGAGGAAAGCTAAGAGTACAATCTCGTAATTACCAGTGTCACATGTTGATGTCAAGTTGCCTTCTGTTACGTTTTGGCCCCAGTAGACGGCAATGCCACCACTTGATGATGCTTTGATAGTGAAGGGAAATATTGTTAACACTAACAAAAGGAGCAATGCTTGCCTTTTTGTATCCATTTTGTGGTTTTTGTGTTTAGCTAGTTTGATTACTTTAGATCGATTGAGCAGCCCTTTTATAAAGGTCTCTGATAGGTTATGTACATTTATTTTATTACCGGTAAATATTGAGTAACTTTTTTTTTGAGGAAATATATTGAGTAACTTAGCATCCAGCCCACCAAAATAGACTTTTTGGGACACGTTTTAGTTTCGGAAAAAATAAAGGATCAATGATAGTGATGGAGAATATTGTTAAGATCAACAAAAGGATCAATGTTTGCATTTTTGAACCCATATTTGCTTGTTTGATTACTCAAGATCGATTGAGCTCGTCTAAAGGTCCAATTTAAAAAAGGGAGAACTAGTTTTGTAGAAGTGAAAAAATAAGGATCAAACGTAAAATTTCTCATTTTATATATGAGTGACACATATTTATCTAATTTTTTTTTTTGTTTTACAAGAATGTCTAATTATTAAACTCTTTCAAAAAAAAAAATGTCTAATCATTTTTTTTTTCTTTTTGAGGGAATGTCTAATTATTTTATAAGTGACACATATCTTGTAGTATATTGGAAATTCCTAAAACACACCTTAAAATCCTGAAAAAATTGTTCGAACTCCTCCCCTGTTATCAACTTGAAATCTTTATTCAAAAAATAAAAAGATATTTCCACTTGCTTGATTTTTTTTCTTTTGTAGTTATTGAATATGTATATATATTTCCACTATAAAATAAGGTATTGCCCCCACTATGTGACCTTTTAAAAATATCAGTTGAAACTAAAAAATAATACTATTGTATGTTTATATATGTTTAAGTTTGTATCGTTTTGTTTAAGTTCATAAAGTTATTAATGTTAGACACTTTAATCATTTAAATATTTTCTATTTTATTTTGGTCTCTTAAGTTATAAATATTAGACAATATGATTGTTTAAAATATAACCGAAAAGATATTTTAGTCTCTTAAGTTATCAACATTAGACACTAACATTTATAACTTAAAGGATTAAAACGAAACAAAAAAATTTAAGTGATCAAAGTGTCTAACATTTATAACTTAAGTGGTAAGAAAACGAAAAAAATATAAACTAAGGGACAAATGAATACCTTAAAAAAACCTAAGGGATCCGTCCCTATTTTGGTCTCTATTTTATTTTAAGAGTAATTTAAGCTTACTTTCATATATATTTATAATAATATGTTATTTTGCCCCCACCTATCAAAATTTCTGGATCCGTCTATGCAAATATGGATCTCTAAAAATGATCTAATGACAAAAATATTATTTTATTCAAACTGAAAAATAAAAAAAAGATTCAACATTGGATTACATTCATATTAGACAGCCCCTATTTTCAATGTTCTAGGGGACTCTTTGATATATGCTTTCACATAATTTCCTTTTTCATATAAACCCTTGCAGTAACTTCCTTTTCCACGGTAATGTTTTTTACTTGACAAATTTCATATAAACCAGATGTATTGTCCCTTTCCACTTATGACGGAGCCAGAATGCATGCATGTTTAGCAAAATAGTAAGGTTTGTCTGTACAACGTGAAATGCATGTGTTTTATGGCTCTTTCGGTTCTTTTGAACTGTCTTAGTTACCTTTCAAAATTACATTCAAATTTTAATGCAAATAACACATATAATAAAAATAAAATGTAATAAATTGTACATGTCCAATTTTTTCCTTATCATTTAGAAAAGGTAATGGAAGAAAGTGAATTCAAATATTAAAAAACAATGTAACAAACACAATATTTTTTTTGTTATCAATCAAAATATATCACGTAAGAAACACGATATGAATATATGTCTAGTTTTTTTTCTTTATCCTTTAAAAAAAATATATTCTTTATCCTTTAAAAAAAATATAACAAACTAGATCAAATATATGTCACTATAAATATAATCAAGAAGAAAATGATCGTTATTTTATTTTTATTTTTATTTTATATACAAACAAACCAAAATATGTCAAGTTGATAAATAATTTTGTTATATGTTTTGACAATAATTTGTAGATAAATAGTTGTACAAATAATTTCCATTAATATTTAAAAACTGTAATAAAAAATATACAAACAAACATAATAAAATATACACAAACGTTAATGCGGTAAAAAGAGCAGACAGACAGACACGGTAGTGCCCGTCTTTCTGCTAGTGTTCATAACATTACTTATCTATCATGGTAGAACTGGACTAGTGATTTTAATTTGGATATATGTTTTGATATATAACATATTCATGATCACTTTCTTCAGTTTGTTTATTTAATAGATGCATGGTTTTAAAGCACGATGCTCTTTTTTACAGCTTATTTGACTCTTTTGTGCTTGGGTTTTGTGGAACGAAAGAAATAATAGATTATTCAAGAATAAGGAAAGATTCGTATACCAGTTGTTTGATAAAATTAAGTTACATTTTTTTTGGTGGATGAAGGCAACGCATGCTAATTTTGGTTTGTTGAGTTTGTTACATTTAAAGTCACAAATAACTATACTTATAATTTAAATCTTTATCAAAAAAATTATATAAAATATTGTTTATAATTTACACGTAAATTTTGATAAAATATCGTTGATAATTTACACGTGTTATCACAATAAAAAAATGAAAAGAAGAACACATGAATGCCTGTCTTTTCGCAAGTGTATAATAAAGGCATTAACATCATAGTTGTTTGTTTTGATTTTTCATCTTTATACGACATATTTTTATTTGGCTTAAATGCAATTTTGATCTCTCTATTTTTTAAATTGTTAACTTTTGATACCCCTTTATTTAAAACCAACTTTCTCATCCCCCTGGTTAGAAAGTCAACAAAAAATTTGGTCTCTCTTCTCTTTAGATGATGTGACAAGCTCATTAATGATGTGGATTGTCTATGTGGCACATCTTTTGATACATCATTTCCACTTTATTAAAATTTAAATAACAAATTGATATTAAAATAAAAAAAAGAATTGGGGATTAAAATTAGAAACCCTAAACTCTTCTTTTATTCCCAAATTAAAGAGGAAAAAAAATCCCAAATTAAAGAACACAAGAACATATTCTTCAATTTCCTGGCAATTCATCATCCATAGTAAAATTAATCCATTAATTTAAAAAAAAAGTCAGATAAATTATACTAGGTAATTTGGAAAATTGTGGGTCCTTGCTGCCATTGGGCCTCACCATCAAGAACTCTCTTTCATCATCACGAAAATTGCTTTTATGACTTCAAGAATGTCCTAGTAACACATGGAAAATCCTAAAATGCCTCCAGCGGTAGTTAATTACCGTTGGCCAAATCGGCAGCAGTTAACTACCGTTGAGGTACCGCTCACATCAGTAAAAAAAATCAGTGCAGTCTGCAATTTGGTTTCCAGCCATTTTGGCCTGTTTTTTACCTGTAATTTCAAATGACAATTCCGTATGAAATCAAACCGATACAACATCTAGCAATTACAAACAACAACATTTCATAATTTATCAATGATTCGGTAACATTACATAAATATGATAATACGTTAATGTTACACAATTGTTTGAAATTCGCCAAATTTTCCACATTATGCAACACATTATACTAAAAGTACATTAATTTATAATAAATGCGAAACTCAAATATATATATATATATATATATATATATATATATATAAAATTGATTAAAGGTTAGTTACATCTTGACCACAAAAAGTAGTCATTACATTATATATCCCAAAAAATATGTCGGTGCATATCGAACAAAAAAAGGATGAACACCGACCAAAAAGTGTCTTATTTCAGCTAATAAAATTAAATCATCTAAATGTTCCACAAGATCTTCAAATTCTTCATTTCCTTTAGCCGGAGTGTCACACAAAATAAGATTGTGTTGATTTGTTTCTTTTTTGGGTGAAACCGGTCTTTCTCCTTTCTCAATATTCATGAGTGTTCGGAACGATCGTGTTGATCCAAAAATTCATCCTTCCATGTTGCCGTCTCTTTGCTCATGTGATTTTTCCACTCTGTGCATGATGGAGGTAGTGGGCAATCGTCTTTCTAAAAAAGAACAAAATGACTTGGGATTAACCCAAGACACATGATGTGGCTTTTCGGGTTAACTGGAGGCCTACCTCTAATTGGGTAAAAAGTCTTTGAGACTCCAATATCAAGGTTAGTTATCTCCACCACCGGCCTATTATAATAAGTTGCAACGATGTGACCCATATCCGGCAATGTCAACCATTTATCGGGAGGTGCAAAACTACTACCATTTTTGGGAGGAAGCAATCCATTCAAGATGTAGTTATAACGGCCCTTGCCCGCATATATCGGCATGTACTCGTTCTTATGCTCTTCAGCTCTTGAATAAGTGCTCTCCGCACCATAACATGTCTTTCTTCCGTCAAACCCAAGGATTCAGCTATAACCCTAAACCCACAATTCCCATCGCCTTTAACATCCACAATTTTCTCAATATATGGTCTCATGAATTGTGGCATGTAATACATAGGATTCGATGGATCATAAACTCTTGGAACCAAGATAGGCTTTGGAACCGGAACTGGAGTTGGCGTTGAAATCGACGAACGTGGAGAAATGCCAAGGCGAATACCTTTTCTTTTAGGCTGTGAAGATTTTTTTGGTGGTGAAGATTGACTTTTCGGAAATTGAGAATCAATAGTCTCCCACGAAGATGAGATCCTACGTGTTGATTTTTGTGTAGATTTGATTTTTTTTTGCTTTGCTCCTTTGGTTGGTACCTTTCTTGGAGGCAGTGACAACATTGTGGTCTCCGGAAATGCTAACAACCGCAAACCCTCTTTGATTTCTAGTTTCATTTGGTATGGAACTCTTTTGACACGTTCTTGAATACCACTCCGCTCCTCCGCGACCGAAACAATTCTTCATTACTTTCTTCTTCATACATATATAACTTACACCAATGCGGGTGTATCTCATCCAATTGTATAGACTTGTTGTGACGGATTTTCATAGCAATGAAGCATGCACAAGTAATGCATACTTTTGTGTTTATTCGATTAGCGTAGTTGCGCAATGGCAAGTGTACCAGTCGTTTTCATCAAGTAATAAAGTCAGTACGTAGAGTATCGTATCCATAGGGATTGTCCTTTCGTCCAAAAAAATCTTGTTACTTATTTTTGTAAGTTTGACGGTATAAAAGTAAGTTGCAATTTTTATCTGTTTGCAATAGAGCGAATTTACCTGTTTTGGTTGCAGAAAAGTAAGCAGTGGTTATGATTCTTCGAATTCCCTCAGTATATTCATTGTTGGATAATACATAATTTAAATGGCACGTTTATTTATCTTTTGGTGACTATAAAAGTGAGAAGGCCGTTGGGAGTTTCCTAAATAGGTAAGGCACCACCTGACCTAATGGGTTTTAGCCATTGGGTACCTAATTAGGCCTTTCCCTCTGATGGCTAACTGCATCTGCTGATTGCACGATGATCCTTATGTGCAGGGTCTTGCTACTTCAAAGGTAATTAAAACATAAACTTAAATTGGCTTTCTAGTGTTTCCCTAGGCAATGAGAGGGTCAGGGTTCCCTTAGGTCTGTCCATCTATGAATCTTAGGACGCTCATATCACACTCTCTCTAAGCTGACTTAGTAGTTCTACAAATGGGCAGCCCTAATCTACGTCTACCTTACTAAGGGTTTCAAGAGAATGGTCTTACTAGGTTGTAGCTTTAAGTCGGACAACCAGGTGCTTGTTTCCCTGATTAGTAACCAGTTAATTCCTAGCTTCGGTAATGCACCACACGACCCAATGGGTTCGAGCCACAGGGTACCTACTTCTAGGGTCAACAATTCTTATGGTATCTTTGACTGATTAATAATCACTTACTTCCTAGACAGATAGTTATCTATAGGGATATAAATATCAAGATATAAGCATCCGGTTAGTGATAACAATATTAGGTCCTGTCACAACCTAAGTACCTAATCCAGGGTTGCACCTCTCACAAAAATAAAGACTATAATCTAATAAAGTGAATAAATGAGGTGTCCGATAATCTAATAAAGTGAATAAATGAGGTGTTCGGAATTCAAAATCCATCTCTTATGTACTTCCTTTTCTACGGTAATGTTTTTTACTTGACAAATTTCATAAAAAACAAGTTGTATTGTTCTTTTCCAATTATGACGGAGCCAGAATGCATGCAGAGCAAAATAGTCAGAGTTTGTCTGGACAACGTGAAATGTATGTGTGCACAGTGCATTACAACTGCCTTCACTGAATTTTCCCTTAAAAAAACAAAACTGCCTTCACTGAATTTGGACCGTCAAGTGTGTTTCATGGGGAAAACATTTTTTTTTTTTTTTTTTAAGGATTCATGGGGAAAACATGTTATTATGTATAATAAAGGCATTAACATCATAGTTGTTTGTTTTGATTTTTTCGACATATTTTTATTTCCTGTCTTAGTGTAGATTTTTAATTAACGACTTTGATATCGTTAATGTTGCATATTTAAAGACTTGAATATATATATCATATTTGTTGGCATATGTATATTGTTATTTTATGTTACTAACATGGATGATGTGAATTTGTTTGCAAATCCATCGTATTAGTTTTCTAGTGACTAGAAATTCACTTTTAAGGTGAATAATTAAGGTGAATAAGTGAGGTAACTAGGGTTCGAACTCCGGACATATATTATGCAATATCCCTTACCAACTGAGTTAAACTCAAGAAAATGTTATGTGTCTTATTTTATTACATCCTTTATTATTTTTTGCTCCCTCTTCTTCTAATATTTTTAATTTATTTTTTGTGTGTCATTAATAAATGATAATTTTATAAAATTACTTTTAATCCTCTTTCCCATTCAGAATGAACTATATTTCTTAATATGTGTGAAAATAAAATATAATTAAATACAGAGGGAATGCAAGATTTGCGTGACTTATAAAATAATTAGACAAATATCTACTAGTATATATTTTTCATTATTCATTTTTCAAATAATTAAACAAATATTTAGTAATTCATTTTTCAAATAAATATACAAATATTTAATAAAATGTTTTTCAAATAATTAGACAAATATTTAATAATTTTATAAAATTACACTTTTAACAATAATTTTTTTTCATTATTCATTTTTCAAATAATTAGACAAATATTTAGTAATTCATTTTTCAATTAACTAGACAAATGTTTAGTAAATTATTTTTCATATAATTAGACAAATATTTTAGGTAATCTGTATGAACAAATATTAGGTCATGTATGAACCAATATTAGGTATGTCGACACTGTCCCAAGTATCGTGATCTCAGGGTGGTTCGCTTCAAAGAAGACAAATCTTACATACGACAGTAAAATTAAACAGGATTACAAAAATAACTGAACAATGACTTTAAATTAAATAAAATATCCAACAAATAAAATAAAGTTTCATCTTAGAACCCTACCCTAAAAAGATTTAGTTACTCATGGTAACTAAAGACAAATTACAAAAGAAATAAAACATACCCTAGAGACTTGGAGCTAGTGAGGAGAGAAACTCCTCCCTTGAAGCTTATAACGCTTGCCTTCCTTTAGAATCGGGTCATTCTGAATGAGAGGAGTGATATTTACAGGGAGAGTGTCCACCTGAAGTTGGGCTTATAAACTAGGTTTTTTCCACTTAAAAGTAGTAAAAAGTAGTTATGGCCCGCATTTCCCATGCTCGAGGCGCATGGCTGAGCGCCCAAGTGTATTTTTGCAATACTCGGGGCGTCTGGCACATACTCAAGGTTCCCAAGTGCAATTTTCTAACACTTGGCGTACCTAGCCCATACTCGGGGCGCATGGTCCATGCTCGGAGCGCCCCCAAGTATTTTTTGCGCGTAAATGTATGTTTCTTCGTCATTTTGGTTGTTTGCTTTCATATAAGATGTCTTGGAACTTGGGATTCTTCCCTTCGTAATATATTTTGAGGGCTCTTGAATCTTCATTCATGATCTTCCCAAAGTTTTCCCAAGTCTTCAGATGTCTTGCTTTGCCAATTTGCATGATTTCTGCATGAATTACATCAAAACACCCTATAATTGTTATGTTTCGGGAAAAGGAAAATTACATAAGTCAAATATAGAAAACATTACAAATGTCCTGAAATCATAAACTATTGTTCTAATACTCCTCTATTCTGGATAAAAACCTACTGAAAATGACTAAAAGACATGCTAAAAATAACGTAAGATGACATGTCATCACCCACTTTACTAAACCTTCCACCACCAGTTCCTATACTATATTTTTCCAATAGTGGTATCAGTGTTGCGTTTGATCATTCACTGAACGTAGCAAAATATTACCTCGTGTCACCAACTATATATTCTACAACATGAATTCTACTATCAAACTAAACTAGAAAATCCAGTCTATGACTCAAACACAAAAGGAGTACATATAACCACAAGGCCCCACTCTATTTGAGTTCAAACCCAAAACTAAGAAGGCAATAGAGTTCAGGTAACCTAACAACCAAATCATCTTAGGTTCAAGTCCAACTAATGTAGCAAACCTATAGTGAATAAGGCAAGTTCAGATAGAGCACAAGCCCATACAATAAATAAAAATGGAGACATGTGGTCTCTGATGCTCAACTTGAGTTCAAGCCTGGTAAGAAAAATGCAACTACTAGATCATGATTAAGTCCTTGTCAAGATTCTTCTACAAGGGAGACAATGAGACTTGTAAACAACAATGAAGCAAGAGTGGTCCCAATAAGAAATCTTCAGCAAGATCGCCAAGAAGATTTACATCCAATTAAGAACCAAAAGTGGTCCTTGTTAAATGTCTTTAACAAGACCAACAAGGAAAATTATTAGAGCTACTAAGGAGCAAGAATAGACTATGTCAGAAGTCTTCAACAAGACCAACAAGAAGACAAATAACAAATACTATGGCAAGAGGTGGCACAAATTACTATTATAGCAAGAGAAGATGATATCACAAATCTATGTTTAAGTAAATAGGTACTACATTTGTAGTTTTAGAAATATGCATCAAGGAGGAGTGTTGAAATTTATACATATTTCAAGAATATTCTAGGTAAAAAAATGACAATGTCTATTAGAGAAAACTAGAATAACTTAAAGTTGCTACATGTTTCTAGATTGTTCTATTAATGCCTAGATTAAGTTGTAGCCAATAAACATCTAAAATAATCCAATGTAGAAAAGGAAAACAAAAACCTAGATTATTCTAGTTCTAGAAACATCTTCAAGCACCTATAAATTGATTTATATGAGTGCAATTGTATCAAGTCTTCGAGATATAATGTAAACAATATTGAAGGCTACACCATATTATATTCTCTCCTCCTACAGTAAGCAAATTACTAATGAATGTCCTCTTACCCATACTACTAAACCTTCCACCACCGGTTCCTATACTATATTTTTCCAACAGATTCTATGGAATGTCCTGAAACGAAGGATATGATTAAGGAAAAATAATTGTAAAATAAATGTCTACACTTTGTAAAAAAAAAATAGTTTTTTTAACAAGTAAATAAAATTTAGTAAAGTGAGTATCCTCTTTTGATTGAGTGTCATTACAATTCACAACTTGTTGTAAATCAACCAAGTACGCATTAATATAATCAACTATCAATGAGTTCTTATATATGATTGGTATGCGATTTATTTGAATTGCAATATCCTCTTAAATGAGAGTTAAAATCCTAAGAATAATTTTGTGTTAAATCAAACACAAACTCAAACTCAAACAAATGTACTTCGTGTAACCAAAAAAATAAACAAATGTACTTCGACCCAAAGGTGGAATAACCTTTGTACTTAAAGAGAAGCATGAGCTATTGTTGGAACATTGATGTGAAGATAAAAAGAAATTGGAAGGTTGGAAGATTAAACACCAAGTAATTAACCTTTGATCTAGTATTGTGTGAATTGAAAAAATAGAGTGTGAGGTCCCACATAAAATAGAACACATACATTAGTAGTGTTTAAATAGTGGTATTTAATTTTAAATACCTAATAATGTTGAAAATAATAATTATTATTATTCTTTATTCATGAATATCCCGTCCCATAATTTTAGGTTATGTTTGTTGTGATAAGATTGAGAATCCAACTGAATTTCCCATCTTTCCTTCACTAGTTTGTTTCAGCTAATCTTGTGGGTTTGTTTCTTTTTGAACTTATCCGATTAGTTTGTTACTTGAGCTGATCTGTGGGTTGCTTAAATTTTAACCTTACTTAATTCTTAAGTTTCTCCAAATTAGTTACAAACTCTCCCTATAAAAGGAGAGCTCACCTAGTTCAAAAAACACACCAAAGAGTTTCATTGAGTTGTCGGGAACTCTTTCTCTCTTCTCCCTTTCTTGACTTGTGTTGACGTGTCATTCTTCTCTTCATCTCCTTTTTCCGTCCATTCGGAATTAATAGTGTTCTTAAAACCATAGTCCCTTTTCGGTTTAATGTCCCTTCGAAATTAAGAATGGTCATAAGTTCATAGTCCCTTCGATATTTCTATGTCCTTCGGAATAAATAATAATTTAAGATCATAGTCCCTTTTTCGGTATAATGTCCCTTCAAAATTATGAATGATCTTAAAATATATTCTTGAAGAAGTTAAACATTAGAATGGTGTAAAACCATATTTGAGTGATCATAGTATCATAGTTAGAGAAGTTAATAATTAGAATGGTGGTAACACCATATTTGAGTGTTCTCAGCACCATAATAGAGTGGTAACAATACCATATTAAAGTGGTTTCAGTATTAAAAGAATGGTCTTGATACCATATTGGAGGTGTAATTCTCGAACGGTTTTCTACAGTGCAGTAGTTAATTGAACAGTTGTAGCTAGACTTGTTTTATCCTGGAGGCGGCGTGGTTGATAGTCTGTCTTGCACAATTTTAGGCAGTGCCACGAAACGTCTTAAAGAGAGCGACTTGGTCATGACTCAACCTAGTAACAACTTCGGTAGATAATATAATTTAGAAATCCAAATACAACAGTTTGGTAATCCAAAAACAACAAAAGACTATGCTACAAAGTACAACAATCAACCTGTAAAATTACATGATGTCACCTACTCTATGATATAAGATGTCTTCAGTCTTAACAACTGCATATACAATCTCACAGATCTTTGTACTATTCCAATGGGTCTTTTCTCAAGGACTACATCTCTAGCACAATATAAAGAACATAACTCAAAATGTGAAGTTGGATAAATCCAAAGAATATAAGGAATAAGGAAAGACCACAAAGGAGGGATAATTAAAGAGAACATAATTATAAAATAAATGTATACACCTGGTAAGATAACTACTCACAGGAATGTCAATGGAACACGTTATGTGCTATATAGCCCGGATACCTAATACAATACGGATACGATACGGCATCGATACAGGAAAATTTTAAAATTTTAGATACGATATGGTCAGATACTTTAATGAAAAATTAAATTTAAACTACATATTAAAACTCAATACAATCTATGGGATAAAACTCAAAAATAAAAAAATAAATAAAAACAGGTGCAAAACTTAGACAAAAAAGGCATAGAAGAATGATAAGGCACAACAATAAAATTGTCTTCACATGACAATCAACAATATCGTTCTCAAACAAACAAAAAGACACAAACCAGACGGCAGACAATAACAAAAATATAAATATAAGTAATATTGATAATAAATAAAGTGACAATTAGTCAATTACATATATGATATATTCAAAAGGAGAACACCGTTACTTAGTCAATTACATATATCTCAAAATAATATAAACATTCATGTATCCGCGCGTATCGATTTTCCACCGTCAATCGCTTGCGTATCCCCGATGTATTTAAAAAGTATCGAACAATTATTTTTTAAAAAAATAAAATTTAATCTTTGAATACTCTCCCGATATATATTGGGGTGTATCAGACAGATATTAGTGTATGATACATATCTTATACGGTACATCGTCCATTTTGAAGTATCTGAGATTCAGAGGTTATGTGACTATGATAAGTACTTTCTTTAGACGAGAGAAGAAGTAAATTAAATCAAAAGGCATGTTCAATATTCAAAAAAATATTTTCATAAGAATATCCTCGTAAATGAGAGTTAGAATCCTAATAATGATTTTGTGTTAAATCAAACATAAACTCAAAACAATGTACTTCAACCCAGAGGTGTCACACACCTTTATGCTTAAAGAGAAGTTTTAAGGTACATGTAAACACTTGATTTCTCAACAAAGCAAGAGCTAGAAAACTGTGAGAAGAATAGAAGGTGTCTAGTGGAAGAAGCCTAGAGAGGCAGGGTAAAAAACTTATGTAGCTTGGAGAAAAAGAGTAAACAATACTTATAAATCCTAGAGAGTAAAACTTATGTACTTTGTATCTTATATTCAAATACCTTTTATCAAGTGATTTATTAAAATAAAGAAAAGCTCTTTGACAAAGAATTTGATAAACTTTGTTTTATCTGTAATTTCTTTTAAAATGTTTTTTTGAACGGTTGATATCATGCTGAAGATCACTTTATAGAAATAATTTTTTTAAAATGGTTAACACATTTCACACCCCTATTTCTTTTGTTTTTTAGTACCTTCAAAATATTGGACTATGTTTTTAGGACTAGATTCTTTAAGGATATGAAGCCTATATTAAATTATGTTAAATCTTCTATTTTTCTAGGCATAAAGACTCATATTGACCTGGTGTATATGGCCATTCTTTTCGGAAAATTGGATATGTTTCTATTATAAACTTTTTGTTATGTTGATGGCCTTTTGCTTTTATCTCTGAGTTACTTCATATTTTATGTCACCTTGATTCATCTTTACTAACTTCTGCTATTTGCAAAAGGAATTGGGGCCCTTAAGTTTGGAAGGTTATTACTGCCACAATAATTAACATTATGTGGGTGATTTGGTTTTGCATAAACTCTCTCAGATTAAAAAATTCTCAACTTTCTCTCTTCATCAACTATTAACGTAGTTGTTGTGTGTACATCTTTTTTGACCATAACCATTAAAGAAAACTTCACATCTTCTATGTGATCCTATATGTTCTTCTCTTGTCTATGTTCTGCTCACACGATTTTGGGCAGCATAGTAATGCCACTATCTCTTGAAGACTTTGGAGGAAAATTTCCCATAGGTCTTTTCCTTGATTCTTTGAAACATAATGCTTCATTAGTTTTGATGTGCTATGTGTTAGTTTTTGTGTGCTTTTTTGACAAAAAAATTACTTGTGAATTATATAATTTGAGAAAACGAACCAAACTCGAGCTAAAAAAAGATCCTATCAAATTCAAGTCAAGTTCATACGAGTTCGACCGACTCAACTCGTTTCCAAACCTACTTGGCTCCCATAACACAATTAGTAGCATTAGAATCGATAATAACCTTTCTTCTATACAAACTTTGGCTAGTTGGAAGTTCCCTCAAAAGTTTGCCAAGAAAAATGTATCACCTTAGAGGGAGCAAGACTGTTCCATTATTTATGTAAATCCCAAATCACATCTTCCAAAAGTTGTAGATATAAAGCTGAAAAGGAGGCAATAATAGATTCAACATAAAACATACCTCCCCAGCACCAATGATCTCCCACAAGAGATAGTAAACTTTTAAAGACCTTGTAGTGACATTGCAAAAATATTCTTTCTTCAATTTTTTTTAATATGTGTGTAAAAGCCTTAAATAATATTTATTTAAAATGGAGGGAATATAAAAAAAGGGGATATTACACTTTTGATGAAAAATATTATATAGGTATAATTGCAATTCAACAATGACTAAAAACGATGTTGTCTTACGATGATATATCGTTTTTAATATTGAAAACTTATTTGGTCTCATAAAGAACACGGAGTCTAAAATTAAATAGTCATTGACAAAAATAAATACTCTCTCTAATCCCTTATAAAAATAAACTCGGATAGTCCTTGAATAAGCAATCATTGAACTATTTATAAACTTATGATGTGGATTGTTAACTTCAGTATGTTGTTATTCATTACATAAAAACTGCCATGAGGTTTATAGTGACGGCTCTAGAAACAGTAGGTATAGAAAATCTATACCCACGGAAAAAGCCATCACCGTAGCTATAGATATGAAGGAAAAAAAACAAAATGAAAGAACGGCCAATGAAAACCCTAATATTTTTCCTACACAAACCTCTAAATATTTGCCCACAATTCAACCCTAATATTTTTCCCACACAAAGATTATTCACAGAATCACAAATCTGAAACCTAAAATCTCCAAATCGACACTTCACCTCCAAAAACCCAAATCTTGAAACTTTAATCATGACACAAATCATGTAAAGATGACTTGCCTAAATCCTTTCTCTCAAAAATTACGACTTACGCCGTCAATTCATGAATTGGATTGCTCTTCTCCGTGTTCCTTTGTGTTCCATTTGCGTTCCAACTTCCAATTTGTTTATGTTCATTCCAGTTCTCTATTTGTTCTTTATTCACAAATTGCTGGTACATTTTGATTTCTCTTTTGTTTTCTTCAATTTGATTATTGATTCATTTTAGTAAATGTTTTGTGTCAATTTTGCTTAGAATTTTGATTATTGATTCATTTTAGTAATTGTTAAATTTTTGGGTTCATCTCGAGTAACTATCTCTATTAAAACAAGGTGCTTTGTGTTCTTCTCACTTGACGCTAGGATAGAATTGTATTTTGTTCAAGGATATGGAAGACCAAAATAATGGATGATTAATGTAAGAGTAAATTACACTCCCCTACTCTCTAAGGTGCTTGAATTAAACTCCCATCCCCTTTCATGTTAAAATATACACCCCCTCCCCTCTTATTCAAAATATATTAGGAAAAAATTCACTCCCCTCCCCTAAGAGAAGCTTGAATTACATTCCCCTCCCCTCTTATGTTAAAATCTACATTTTAATCCCTCAATATATTTTTTTTTATTTCTAATAATCTAGCAAAAAAATAATAATAATCTAACACCCTTCGAAAAAAATAGTAGTGTGGGTTTATTTTAATATAATAGAAAATTGAATACATATTTTTCGCTATTTTTTATTCACAATTTCATTAACATATAGCTTTAAACCCTATTATAAAATATGAAGCAACCCAAAATAAAATTAAAATATGTGAAAGATTACTAAAGACAATAAAGTATGGTTATTTAAAAGTTAATTTTATCCTCTAAATTATAAAATCAATAGTGAAATATTTAAATTTAATTATCATTGACATTTAAATTATAAAGAAATGAATTAATTTTTCTTAAATGGTGGTTCAAAATGAATATATATCATAAAAATATTTATTTATGTTAAAATAGATTAAATTGTAGTCCATATTTATTTATAAGGGAGGGGGTTGTAATTCAAGCATCTTATAAGGGAGGGGAGTATAAATTTTACTTTTCAAGGAAGGGGGGTGTATATTTTAACATAAGAGAGGAGGAGAGTGTAATTCAAACATCTTTGAGGGGAGAGGAGTGTAATTTACTCTTAATGTAATGGAAGGGCCGATGTTTTTATACATAATATTCTACTCCCTCCTGTCACATTTATAAGCAAAACACAATTTTTTAGATTCATGGAATAATCAATGTATTCAGTCACATTTATAGACCAAATATATTAATTATTCAATGAACCTAAAAAGCTGTGTTTTGCTTATAAATGTAACCGGATGGGGCATGTGCTAGTATTTTCCGTTGTTATAAGCATTTCTCTATGGATGCATCTATTAAAAAATAGGCTAACAAGGGTAGTGCACGAGCTCTTCTTCTCATCGTAGTCTTCTTGTTGTTACTCGAGTTTATATTAGATTTAGCACTTGATTGAAAGTAATTTCAATTTTGATACTCTTATGTTGTCATTTTTATTTATTTCATAAATTCATTGTATTTATTTTTTTTAATGAAATTTTGATTTTTAAAAAAATAAATATAAGAAAGCAAATTTGGACCAGTTATTATTGATTTCATAAGACCGTAGGTAAGACATTTTATCAGTTCCGAATAAGCTCTTTACATAAAGTCACAATCCATAGGTAAAACATTTTATCATATCTCAATAAGCTCAGTACCTACGGTCAAAATCCGTAGGTACAACCAATCCGATGGCCAAAGTTCCATCACTATAGAATATAGCCTGGAAAAAATCCGTAGGTATATCATATCTATTGACCACGAAAAAGATAGCCGTAGGTATAGGTATTTTGTGCTATACCTACAGCTAAATGACCTTTATCTACGACTTTCTGCTAATGTCAAGTATGTGGCATTAAAAAGAGTCTTAAGGGAACATGTTATTACCCCATTTAAATATGACAGACTTATTTTGCCCATATCATAAAATGATAGATACTTAGCCCATAATAGAAAATGACAGGAAATTAGTTGTAATGATTATTTTTTTAGTTAGGATTATGGTTAGTTATGGGTATAAACTATATGGTAAAATGCTTGAATCTAATATCATGTTAATCTTTTTGTAGCAGAAATCGTGAGAACTGAGAACCACCTTTTGTAAGACCTCCTCCTATTAGGTCACATAATCCAGTAACAACAAAAGTTGTCACACCTCCTCAGGTCATCCCAAGTCCTTTCCTCATTTCCACCGCCTCCTCCTGTTAGACTACTACCACATCTTTTCATTCCACATCCTTCTTCAGTAGCTGGAAATCTATCATTATAACAACCAAGACCGCAATTTCGCCCTTCATGAAATGTTCAGCCTCTACAAATTAGGCCTTTTAGTCCCAGATTTATGCATACTTTTGGATTCACACATGGGAAATCGAATTAGATATTTCCTTCTATTTTACTATATCGTTGGTCACTTAGTCTTTGTTTGCGAGTTTGGAGGGGAAGGAATGTTATTTAACTTGATTGTTGGGAAGAGGCTGATGCACTTGAAATCTGAAAAGTTTAATAGTTATGCACGTATAACTCAAAGCATATGGGGTTTTCACACAAACCTTTAGGTTCGATTCTTCCCCACCAATAATTGTATATTGGATGCAATAGGAATGACCAGCGAATCCTCTTCAGGATACTATGAGTTTCTTGATGTGTATTGCACAATCACACCAAGTGTATCTCGTAACAGTGTTTTACAAATTTATGGTTCCAGCAATCTGCTCATGCATTGGAGAATTAATGGATTATTTAGAGTAAGAGAATGAAGGAGAATTATGATGTTAATGTAACAAAATTCGTGTCCAAACTGATGCTCAAATGCCAAACATATATAGTGCATTATATCACCATTCACATGAGAGAAAACACCCCTTTGCCAAAGGTTATGATCATATACATCAAATTTTTGACTTGAATCAATGTTATGGTTCATTATATCTATCAGTAAATAATACTACTCTAATGTATATGAATGATTCCCATGAAGAGTTACAACTTTTGGTTCTAAAGTGATTCCATTATTTTGGAAATTACCAACAATCCTCCACCATTTTCAAAATACTAAATCTCACAAATCCGGAAATTTCATGCGTTCAGATAATGGTATCTTACGATTTGAACCATTACTTAGTAAGTTAAGCTTTCGCTCATTCCCAAATAGTATGATAGGCAAACTTTGAACCAACTATTCATTAGAATAAGTATGCATAACTTACACATAGAGTCTTAGTACCATTTAAAGAGAATTGTAAAATAACACATTAAGAAGGTCTTGTGTCATATATCCCTTTTCATGAGAACTTAAGAGTCAAACCCTCAACTTCGTGAAGCGGCCAAACTTCATTCTCATCTTACTCTTTTTAATCTTATGGTACAAGTACTTTAACCTTGGGATGTATCTATTGTCAAGTACTACAATTACTCTAATAGTGTACTTTCACCATTCAACCCAAGACTTATGTTACTCAAGTGTGGGTTGAGTTTCCATTATTAATAATAAATTACATATAGGCTTGAGTCCCATCCCCAATAATGTCTTCAACACCATATCCCTTGTCAGACCTTTCGTTAAAGGATCTACAATATTCTTCTCTATTCTTACGAACATGATGGATATTACTCCATTAGTAATCAAGTCTCTTACATAGCTATGTCTTAAACCAATATGCCTTGATTTCCTATTATAAAATTGGTTATAAGCTTTTGATAGTGTGGATTGACTATCACAATGTATGGATACTGGCACCATTGGATTTTTCCAAACTGGTATCTCATACAATAAATTTATTAGCCATTCTTCCTCTTTACTTCATGCAGACATGGTGGAGTCGGCAATGCATGTCTGTTTCTTTGAACCCCAAGAAACTACACCTCTACCAAGGTTGAAGATTCATCCACTTGTGAAAGTATGATCTGTTGGAACAAAATATGTTTAACATTACCCTTTGAGTTTTGAAGATAACAAGGTATTAAAAAATGTCAATTGAATATGCTAATATTTGTTCAAGTGTGCAAGACGATAGACAAAAATTTAATGTCTTTATATATTAATCATAGGTTCTGGAAGAACAAATGAGAGCAATGGAATTTACAAAATAAAAGCTTGAGTTACAAGATAGAGTTTGAAAAACATAGCATCTGAAGTTCATCAGAAGCAGTTCATCAGAAGCTGCTCATCAGAAGTTGTCTACCAGAAACAAATCATCAGAAGCTGCTCATCAGAAACTGTCTACTAGAAGCTGACGTCATCAGAAGCTGAAGAATGAAATATTCAAGTTGTTAAATGTTGTTATTCTCATGTCTGGGAATGCAGAAGGAATGAAAGACTGGAGCAACGGATAATTCAGAGGAATTTGAAGGCATTGGACGCTTATCCACTGAAGAACGCATAAAAAAAACATAGTACAATTGTACAACCACTACTCCACTCTTCATGTCTGCAATAGTACAACATAACATCTATATCAACGCTGGTGTCTCTATGCTCTTGGAATGAATTTGAAATTGTTCCTTCACAGGACAATAACCGTATCAGACAACAAATCATTGGTGATTTGATCAAGCTCCAACAACGACTCGTTTTGATGTGCTGGCACTTTACAATGTTCATTTCACACCTCTATATAAAGGAGTGAAGACTTAAAGATTTTAAGAGACTCACAACAATTTTACAAGTGCCAAACCTCTGCTGAAATTGTTTCACATCAAAGTTCACTTAAAATTTCTTAACAACTTTCAGATTTTAGAAATTCTAGAGTCTTAAGAGTATGTATCTGATTTGTATTGTGAACACCACAGATTGTATATCAAGTGTTCAACCTCAAACAATTTTCTTTGTAATTCTGTTTGAATAGAAGTATTTTGCAGTTGTGCTTGACCATAGGAAGTATCTTGCAGTTGTGCTTGAGCATAGGAAACCTCTTGCAGTTGTGCTTGAGTAGTTTGAAGTCTCTAGCTTTTAGGCTTGAGCAGTTGTAATCAGATATTGATTTTAGTGAACTCTCCTTGGAAGTGAAAGGAGGAGTGGACTACTTCCGGATTGTGGAAGGAACCACTATAAATTGCTCTGTGTCTTTATTCTTTCTCTCTCTCTCTCTCTCTCTCTCTACTTATCCGCTGCAACTAGACTCTGAACACTACTTCAGAAGTTGAACTCTATCAGGTTATGAACAGTGATTTCAGTTTTAGGAGAAGAAAAAGAAAACACAATTCAAGCCCCCTTTCTTGTGTTTTTCTCAGCTTCATGATCTTCAACATATGTTCCCCAACTAGCATCTGTGTATCCTTCCAAAACAGAAGGGTCTCCACTATATGTTAAACAATAGTTCATTGTTCCCTTCAAGTATTTTAATACTCGTTTCACAGTGTGCAAGTGTTCTTTACTTGGATTGCTAGTATACCGACTTAACCTTCCAACATCATATGCTATGTCAGGTCTAGTACAAGTCATAACATACATCAAGCATCTGATTACTTTAGCATATTCAAGTTGTTCCACCGGAAAACCTTTGTTTGGTTGCAAATTGACACTTTGGTCAAATGAGGTAGAGACCGGTTCACAATCTAAATGATTGAATTTCTGAAACGCCTTTTCTATGTAACGAGATTGGGGTAAACCAATATGGTTACCATCTCTTATGATTTTGATTCCTAAAATCACATCATCTTCTCCTAAATCTTTAATATCAAATTTTCTAGATAAGAAAGCTTTAGTTTCTTCTACCTCATTTATACTTGTACCAAAGATCAACATGTCATCTACATATAAGAAAATTATGATATCTTCTCCATTTTGGAATTTACTATAAATACACTTGTCAGATTCATTTATAATGTATATGTTGGCTAACACAACTTGGTCAAATTTTTGGAGCCATTGTTTGGGTGCTTGTTTCAATCCATATAAAGACTTAGTTAATTTACACACTTTATCTTCTTGACCTTTGATCACAAACCCTTCCAATTGTTTCATATATACCTCTTCATCCAACTATCCATTTAGGAAATCAGTTTTAACATCCATTTGATGGATTACATACATATGGATGGATGCTTGTGCAATTAGCATTCTGATTGATGCAATTCTTGCAACTTTAACATGTGCATATGTATCAAAATAATCAATGCCTTCTTTTTGTGTAAACCCTTTAACAACTAGTCTAGCCTTGAATTTATCAATGGTACCATCCACTTTCATTTTCCTTTTAAAATCCATTTACAACTTATTGGTTTGGATTCGGGTGGGAGATCTACCACTTTCCAAGTTTTATTACCCATAATTGAATCCATTTCTTCTTTGATAGCTTCTTTCCAAAAGGCTGAATTGTGAGACTTTATAGCCTCTACATATGTTACCAGATCACTCTCAAGGTTAAAGCAAATTGGTCCGTAACTATATATGGATTTACATGTTCCTTCTACAAGAAACATGAAGAAATCGGATCCAAAATATTTCTCTTTCCGGATCCTCTTACTTCTTCTAAGTTCTGAACCATCCAATGCATCTACATCAGATTCACTGTTTTCTAAATTTTGTACATTATAATGAACAATATCCTTGGGATAAGAAATTGAGTTAAATCTTTCTTCTTGAAAAATTGCATCTCTTGACTCAATTACTGTATTAACCAAAATATGAGTCATTCGATTCAATAACCAAGAATATGTATGCTTTGTTATTTTCTGTATAGCCTAAGAATACACATTCGATTCCTCTTTCACCCAATTTCTTTCTTTTTAGTTCAGACACTTTCACAATTGCTCTACAACCCCAAAATGTTAAATAATTAAGATTTGACTTCCTTTGTTTCCAAAGTTCATATGGGGTTATTTTGTTCCTTTTGTTTGGAACCCTATTAAGGATGTAACATGCTGTTAGCATTGCTTCACCCCCAATATCCTATAGCTAATCCAGAATAGGACAACATGACATTAACCATTTCTACCAAAGTCTTATTCCTCCTTTTTGCTATTCCATTTTATTGTGGGGTATAGGGTGAAGTAACTTGATGCACAATACTGGTGGATTCAAAATAAATCGGATGATAGAACTCTCATCCCCTATCGCTTCTAAAGCATTTAATGAAAGTTTCATGTTGAATTTCTACTTTTGATTTAAACATTTTGAATTTATCTAAGACTTCATCTTTTGAATGCATTAAATAAACATAACAAAATCGAGTGCAATCATCAATAAAAGTAACAAAATACTTTTTATCACCAATGGTGGGCCAACCATGTAAATCACATACATCAGAATGAATTAAATTTAGCACCCTAGAACTTGTTTTAACACTTTTAAAAGGTTGACTTATAATTTTAGTCAACATGCAAGTAGTACATGAATCAAAGTTTTTATCAAGATTAGAAATTAGATTTAATTTAATAATATCCTCCTATTTTCTAAAATTAACATGTCCTAATTGCATATGGCATAAATCACAAGATTCAACAATATAGGCAGAAATCATATCATTACTATTAATATTTGCAATATTACATTTGAGCATATTCTCACACAAATATCCCTTTCCTACAAACACACCCCCCTTTGAGAGGATAAATTTATCTCCTTCAAATACAGATTTAAACCCATTCTTATTAAGTAATGGTACAAAAATCAAGTTCTTCCTAACTTCAGGAACATAAAATACATCTTTAAGAGTAAGTGTCTTTCTAGAAGGGAATTCAGTCTCTATGGTCTCTTTTCCTTGGACTTGCACAGTTGAAGCATTTCCCATGTACAAAACACTCTCATCTTCATTGATGGTCTTCAACATTTCCTTGTTTTTGCACGCATGGCGAGTAGCACCAGAGTTTATTCACCAAGAATCAACATCTTCAATCATGTTGATTTCAGAAATGACTGCAACAAGATCATCATTTGTTGCACTTGAATTCTTCTCTTTGTTCTTCTTTTTAAAGAAACTGCACTTATTATTAAAGTGTCATTCTTTCCCACAAAAATAACATTTAGCTTTCTTTTTCTTTTTATTGTCATCATTTTTTTTTTTAAAGTTTTGCTTGAATTTCCTTCTTCCGTAACAAGAACCTTCTCTTAAGTAACATGATTCTTAACACCTTCTTGTTTTCACTATTCTTCTTCTAAACAAAGGTGTTTGCCAAGTTTCTCAAGAGAAATGTCTTCCTTCTTATGCTTCATGGATCGTTTGAAATCTTTCCATGAAGGAGGATGTTTGCCAATTATGGAAATCTTTGCCAGATGTAATCATCGTTGTCCCATTTCTGTCTGTCTCTTGTCTCAACAATGGCTTCATCATCCTTCTCCTTAGGCCTTGCCAAGTTAAGAACGTATGCCATTTTCAGCGTTGTAAGAAGAAACTTCAGCTTCTTCTACCAGCAGATGAAGTTTTCCCCATCAAACTTTTCCAACTTAACAAAGTTAGAAGTCATTTCTTTCAATGAAGCAACCATAGAAATCGAACCTAAAGATTGTTATATCACTTGATTGTTGGGAAGAGGTTGCTGCACTTGAAATCTGAAAAGTTTAATGGTTATGCACGTAAAACTCAAAGCGTATGGGGTTGCCGCACTAACCTTTAGGTTCGATTCGCCCCCAAAAATAATTGTATATTGAATGCAATAAGAATGACCAATGAATCCCCTTCATGATACTATGAGTTCCATGATGTGTATTGCACAATCACACCAAGCGTATCTCTTAACAATATTTTACAGATTTATGGTTCAAGCAATTCACTCTTGTATTAGAGAAATGATGGATGATTTAGAGTAAGCGAATGAGGGAGAATTATGTTGTTAATGTAACAAAATTTGTGTCCAAATTGATGCCCAAATGTCAAACATTTATAGTGGATTATATGACCCTTCACATGAGAGAAAGCACCCCTTTGTCAAAGTTTATGATCATATATATCAAATTTTTGACTTGAATCAATGTTATGGTTCATTATCTATCGATAAATAATATTGCTCCAATGTATATGAATGATTCCTATAAAAACTGTCAAACTTTTGGTGAAGAGTTACAACTTTTGGTTCTAAAGTGATTCCATTATTTTGGAAATCACCAACAAGGAAGGGGACGGATTTGGAAATAAAGAAGGAGTAACCCGGAAGAAATAGAAGACATTGGGAGGGGAGGGTTTCGGGGGGTTAGTTTTTCTTCATAAAACAAAACCCTCCTTATTTGAGGAACTCAAAAATTGTATTGGAGGAGAGTGTTGAGAGGTTTTGGAGGGTTTATAAGAACTTTTTTAAATTTAATCTATGTTGCTATAGCATTCTTAAAATTAGAAATATATTAGTTATAAGTGTTAATTTGTCATTCTCTAAACAATTCCTCTTTCACAAAATATGAAAAATTTCTTATTTTTCCCTTTATTTTCCACCACCCAAAGCTCTCTCCCTTCCCCTGTCTTCCAAACTCCCATACAAAGCCTTAGAGCCCGTTTGTTTTAGATTTAAAAAAAATAGATTTTTCTTTGTATTTCTAAAAATGGATTTTTTTAGAAATTTACTCAAAAGTAGTAGAAGTTATTTCAAACTCATTTAGCATAAGTTAAAAATGAAATTTTGACATTTACTAGTTTAAATATTCATTGTTAGAGATTTTACATAGTAAAAATCACATATTTTTTCAAAGTGACATCGTTAAAAAATGATTTTTTATGAAAAGCTATTTGAAATAACTTTTTCTTTGGTGATTTTTTCAAAATTTTAGTATAAAAAAAATTATAACAAAATGATGAAATACTTAGTATTACATTTTAAGATAAATTATTCAAACAAATATTTCATTTGAAACTTTCCTTAAAAATTTCTTTATTAAAAAAATTGTAGCAAAAAACTATTGCACTATAAAAATCTAATTAAAAAAAAAAGAAAAAACTAAAACAAAAGGACCCTAGTTGGATCGTGTTTTAGATTTTGAAAATTAGAAACCCCAACAAGTAGAGAAGCTGAAATCTAGTAACAATATATGATCTAACAATTTCAATATTTCTATGTATTGAACTAGAACTAGTGGACAACTACACTCTTTTAAATCACAAAATCATCGTGTAAAACGCGGATCATAAATTACTATTATTTGTTTTTCAAAAAGAAAAGAAAATCATAAACTATTACTGCATGTTACTAGCTGTCTCTATATTAGTGACTCGACGATAGGGATCAAACGTGAGAGAAAATTTCGATAGGTGCAAATCCCACTAATCACTCTTCGAAGTTAGAACAACCAATTAAAGAACTACACGTTATTAGGATTAAAAAGAAGCTGGTTAAAAATGATTTTTTTTTAAGGGAAATACTAACCGGTGCCCTTAAGGCACTGATTAAGGATATGAAACAGTAAATTATATAGTAGTTAATGCATTAAAATTGTGTAATTAATTTATAATAAAGTCAAAAACAATTTTCTTTTATGGTATGCTTAACCAGTGCCCCAAGGACACCGGTTAACAGGACCTTTTTTTTTTAAAGGAAGCATGACCCTTTTTTTAATACTCCACTTGTAAAAAAAGAATAATTTGTTTTATATTATGGAGAATTTTGTCCTCATGAACTTACCTGCGTTGGCCAGAACAATACATAATATATGCAAAATTCATGATTCAAACTTCAGCCACTACCAAAAAATATAAACAGATTAGTAGAATTTGTATTTTTTTTTATTTGAGTTTAAAATTAAAATATGTTTTTTTATTTTTATTTAATTCTATAACTAAAACGAACATTAAAAACGAGAAAAATATTTTAATAAGGGGCTGCCATGTACACTATTTGAAATGGTAAACATCGAGGGAATAGTTGACGTAGGTCTAGTATTTTATGGTTTATATATTTAAAAATCAAGCCCTGTAGTCTGGTTTCTTCCTAAATCAGATAATTTTATAGTTGTTTTGAGTCTTTTATTCATAAATCATGTAATTCAGCAAGCAAGAAACCTCATGAATTTTTTTGAAGTCTTCACATGGATTTTCATTCAACTTAGTAATCAACGGTAAAAAAGATAAAGTGATTATAGGTTTTTTAACTGATGCGCAATGCAAGATTAGGTTCTTTGATTCAGAACTTAATGACGATTAGGGTATCCTTACCTTCTTTGTTGAAATTAATATGGTTAATTATTAGTTTATCACATGTCTTTGATTGAAGAAAGTAGGATATGATCCCGTGATATAGTCATGGAAAGTTTCAATTTTAGAAAGAAAGAAAAACAACGTGTCCCAAAAAGTCTATTTTGGTGGGCTGCATGCTAAGTTACTCAATATTTACCAGTAGTTTTTATTTACAATTAGAATAAAATTTATTTTATACAATAAAATAAACGTACATAACCTTATCAGAGACCTTATAAAAGGATTGCTCAATCGATCAAAAGTAATCAAACTAGCTAAACACAAAGCATAATATGGATACAAAAAGGCAAACATTGATCCTTTTATTAGTCTTAACAATATATACATTTCCCTTCACTATCAAAGCATCATCAAGTGGTGGCATTGCTGTCTACTGGGGCCAAAACCTAGGAGATGGCAACTTGACATCAACATGTGACACTGGTAATTACGAGATTGTACTCTTAGCTTTCCTCAATAACTTTGGAGGAGGAACAGTCCCAAGTTGGAACTTTGCAGGCCATTGTGGTGACTGGAGCCCTTGTACAAAACTCGAACCCGAAATAAAACACTGTCAACAAAAAGGGATCAAAGTTTTACTTTCGATCGGAGGTGCATCTGGATCCTACTCTCTTAGCTCACCAGATGATGCTAAAAATGTTGCCGATTACCTCTATACTAACTTTCTTAGTGGTCAATTTGGTCCACTTGGAAGTGTTACCTTAGATGGTATTGATTTTGACATTGAAGGAGGTACAAATCTTCACTGGGATGACCTTGCTAAGGATCTTGACAATCTAAGACAACAAAACAGGTAATATTTTTTGAATGAGAAGTTTTAGCATGTTAGTACTAGTAGTTTGTCTGTCTCATATTATGTATTTTTAAGATTATGTACATTTCTTAAGAGAATCATTGAGTGCACAAAATCTTAAGATAAAAATGAGTTTAATTTCAGAAAAATATTTTTATTAATGGTGGTTAGTAGTGGTTTGAAATAAGGGGTAAATATGGCAACAAAGCCCATACACGTGCGTGCCCGCATGTACCAAATTTAAATTGACGGGTTTTTTCTGCTTTGACTGGTTTTGAGTTTTCTCCGATTTCAAAACACGGTTATGAGACCGGTAATGGACATATTAGTACCCACCCCTAATCCATACCCAAACCCGTCTCGAACGTAAAAAATCAATTTATTATCTTTTTTATATAAATAGAAACTCCAACCCTAAATCATTTCACTCACACAATCAAAGTCTCAATCTTTTAGACGACACTCACTTCTCTAAGTTCTCTCTCTTCTCCTTCCACATTTCACACCCTCGGTCTCTCTCTTCCTCATAACCTAGTCATCGATCATCATCATCTCTTTGCTGGATAATGCATTACAACATTGAGCCCGAGGCTGAAAAATGCTTATTTTTTTATTAAATTTTTTATCCATTGCGGAGATGAGGATGTGACGGGGATACCCGAATCTGTCGTGGATGGGGATGAGATTTGATTTCTCATCCCTATTTGGTATGCGTAGGGTAACAGGTAAGCATTTGAGAGTATGGTATGGAAACGGGGAAGGTAAAACTCATCCCCACTTTGCTCCATTGTCATGCCTAATAAGGGGCGCCAACTTAGTTTGGATGTCTTGTATTTTCTTTGTTGTTTTTATGCTCTTAATTTAGGAAACAAATAGTGGTTTGAGATAAAATAAATACATATGATGATTTGATTTTATATGATGCATGCTAAAAAATGATCTTGTTAAGAAGTTGAAGCGAAACTTTTTATATATAAAACTTATCAATTGTTTCCTTTTCTGTATCATTAAAATGTGTCCTAAAAGCACTTGTTAGTTTGACTCGTATAATATTTATCATAAAAGAAATAGCTTTCCCTTCAATATATTTTTGAATCCTTCTTTGCCTACACCCTAACTAAAATCAATCTTTTATCTCTTGCAGGTACTTTTACTTGGCTTCTGCACCCCAATGTTTTATGCCAGATCACTACCTTGACAAAGCTATCAAAACTGGCTTGTTTGATTATATACTTGTCCAATTCTACAATAACCCTCCATGTCAATATGATCTAATAAACTCAGATGCTACATTGCTCTTACAATCATGGAATGATTGGACATCTTTAGCTCTACCAAATAATACCGTTTTCATGGGACTACCAGCAGCACCTGATGCAGCTCCTAGTGGTGGTTATATCCCACCAGATGATCTCATTTCTAAGGTTCTTCCTTTCATTAAACCAACTTCAAACTATGGAGGAATTATGCTTTGGGATAGATTTCATGATGTTGGAAATGATTACAGCAATCAGATAAAGGAGTATGTTAAACGATCTGTTCTTCGATTTGTGACACAAGTTTCCGAGGCAATAGTTGGATCTATCTCGGCAGCTTTGAACTCCATGTTTCCGAATTAAATCATATTATAAATTGATAGTGATCGCATAGTTCACTATATATGTGTATGAGTATGGAATAAGAGAGAACTCGGATCCTCTACGACCAACTTTATGATGGTTACATATCGTTAGATTAAGAAAAAAAATGATGAGGATCACTTTTTATTTTAAGTGCCTTTATGCATATTATGTACCTAGTTACACTTTGATTCCCTTGGTTTTGATGTAACCCGCGGGAATCAAAGCATCCTATCTATGTATGTACCCGAAGGCACTCTAAAATTTGAATAATATTCACTTGCGCGATTTCAACTTATATTTCTACTAGTCTTTTTTTTTTCTTCTTCTTGACAAGATATTCTTACTAGTCTATGTAAATTCACACAAATGTATTAGCTATATATAATCACAGCTAGATTTTTGTAAGTTTTTGCGTAAAACATTTCCACAACAAAATATGTTTTGTAATGTGAACTCGAGTGGCGGAGCTATGAATTTTATAGAGCCTGAGCAAAAAATTTATCGCAAAACATTACTTCCTTCCTACAAATAATTTCACATTTCCTACGGATATATCTTTCATGCGGATCCTAAAATCCTAAGGTATTATCTCACCTGGGAACCTAAATCCTTGGCAAAATCTGTAGGAAATGTGTTTCCTGCGGAATTTACACAAAAATCCGCAGGAAAAGCTTAAAGTTCTAGTAATGGCAGGGATTGCGACAAAGAAAGTTGGAGCTGAGCCTGGGCTAGTGCCCAGGCTAGCTGGGGGGTGGCTCCTCCCCTGAACTCGAGTTAGGTATTTTTTTTTGAACGGTTAACTTTTATTTCAAAAACTCAAACCCAAGCTCAAAACCGAACAAGCATGAATATAAAATGGTAGAAGAAAAAGGAACCAAACACAATGTTCCAATCTGCCATAAACACCACCATCCTGGGGTGGACCTGGACTGAGCCTGCTGTGGCAAGTGCCACACCAGTCCAACCCAATTTAAAAATAAAAAATTTATGCCGAAGTAAACAAAATCAAAATGTGCGTTTCTATTTTGTTCTTTCCACTTCTTTCAGTTTCAGTCACCACTCACACACACCAAAATCCCAAAACCACCATTCTTCAAATTCAGCACCACCACCCACAGTCGGCCACCAATGACCAGCCCACCACTGACGGTGACGCACCACCAGTCCACCACACCAGTCATCATCACCAACATCCCTATTTTCTAGGTCATCTCTCTTTTTACTTCTTTTTAACAAGTATAAATGGTAGAAAATTATTCATGTTTTGATTGAGATTTAAGAGATATAATTATCAATAATTGTTAATTGTTATGCTTCATATCATGCCAATTGCCATTTGCCAAGCCAAACGTTGTTTCTTCCATTTACAGTGTCTTTCCTATTTTTTTTTATTTATTTTTCTTGAAGCCTAAAAGCTACCTTCACTTGCTTGCTTCCACTTTGTGCTAGGTGTATAATAACCCTTTGTTTTATGTTATTTACATCCTGAAAAGAATCTCCAACGGCTGGTCGAGCTTTATCCAAATGATTTTAAGGACGTGTCGGAAGAGGTGGTGCACCATCAACTTCGGAATTATGTTAGAAACGTCCGAGGTGATACCAATTTTGCAAATTTGAAAGGACTTTCAGACCTTTGTGCAAAGCTTGTGAAAACAAACAAGAGCACTACCTTTGATTTTGTATACAAGCCCTTGAAGTTAGCTCTGATTTTGCTGGTGGCAACTGCAAGTGTTTAACGCGTTTTCTCAACTATGAAATACGTGAAGACTCGACTAATTAACAAGATGGGTGATCAATGGTTAAATAATTGTCTTGTAACGTATATAGAAAGAGATGTTCTTAAAACAATTAGTAATGATGTAATTTTAGCTCATTTTCAACAAATGAAAAATAGAGAATTATCTTTGTAATTTTGGTTGCTACAACTATGTTTAATATAAATTCTTATTATATTTACTATTATTTAATTATTTGATAAAAAAATTGTGCCCCAGTGATATTCTGAATCCAGGTCCGCCCCTGCCACCATCCCCAAATATCAAACCCAAACACCACTGTATGGCACAACCAATAGGAAATAGGGGGCGACATTAAGGCAGACTCAAAGACAAAACGAGCAAACAAATAAACCCACCAATGCTTAGCAAAAACTGCAAAAACTTCTGAAAAGGTAGTAATGTAAATCTAGTGTTAAAATATGGACAAACTCCAACCCGCGAAACACTTCATATCAAATATAAGTTGCAAATCCACAATGTAAAAACAAGTGAAATTTTTTTCAAATCCTACTCACTTTGCTTTGCTCTTTTTCAGAACCACAAGTTTTCAAAAAATGGTTATGAAAAGATAATGAAGTTAGTATAGAGAAGAGTTAGTAAGTTAGCTGGCTTGCGTTAACCTCATGTAACTGATTTCTAATCATAGTTAGTTAGAGAAGTAACTAGAGTTAGTTGAAAATTATAGGGTTACAAGTTTTATATATACTCTTCAAGTACTACTTGTAACAGTTCCGATTTGTGTGAAATATCATAATTAGAATAAAAATTTCTTCTCTCTTAAGCTTTTTCTCTCCATCAAAGGAGTTTATCTTTCAGTTTTCACATGGTATGAGAGCGAAGAGAAACAGTGATGGAGCTAGACCATGAATGGTAATTTGTGCCATTCAACAGCGGAGTAGCAAGAACGAGACTGGGATTTTTGTTTGGGTGCAAGAAATAGGGATTCAACGTATCATTTTGATATCACTTTTGTTGAGAAGAAAGATGGCCACCATTAACGCTTCCTGCAGTGTTATCCGTAGATATGATGCACAAAGAATTTGAGAAACAAAGGAAGAAGAAGATAGAAAACACAGAGATTCAATGTGAATCTGCAAGAAAGATGAAAAAGAGAGAAATTGATTCAACTATGAATCAAGAAAGAGAAAAACATAAACACAATTGTTTAGAAAGTAGAAGAAAGATGAAAGAATTTCAGAGTTGTGGAGTAAAAAAACAAGCGCAACAATCATGGCAGAACCCCATTACAGGGCTATGATACCATGTGAAAACTATAAGATAAACTTCATTGATGAAAATCTACTAGAAATGTTCAACCACCCACATATTTGCAAGATTATCATTGTGCATCTCTCACTAATACAATCCATTCTTCACTTCATGATGATCCACTATCATCACCATCTAGTAGTAAGTATCCTCTTTCTAATCATTTATCTTATAATAACTTATCTACCACACATAAACACTACATTCTTAACCTGTTATATTTGAACCCTCATCCTATGAGGAGGCCATGAGTGATGAACATTGAAGGTTAGCTATCCAAGGTTAGTTAACTTCTCTAGTGAAAAACAATACCTGGAGTCTAGCAAAACTACCTCCACAAAAGAAAATTATAGGATTTAAATGGATGTTCAAGGTAAAATTACATGCTAATGGCTTTGTGGAAAGATATAAGGCTAGATTAGTGGCAAAGGGCTTCACCCAAACAAAAGACATATACTACATGAGGTGGTAAGATGTTACAGCTTCTTGTGGGACATCTTGGTTTGCTTTGCAATTTGATACTCACTTTAATTTTTTCCTTCCTCTATTGTTAGCTTAGATAACCCCCTGATGCCTTCTTCAGAAGTGACCTTCTTCATGCCTTTGAGATTAAGATGCCCAAGTTTTTGGTGCCACAGCTTGACTTCATCTTCTTTAGTCATTAAGCAAGTGGAAGAATAAACTTTATCTTGAGGAACCCACATATAACAATTTTTCTTTGGATCTCACACCTCTCATTAGCACATTATCTTTGACATCAGAAACCACACATTCAGACTTAGTGAAGTTGACTTTCAACCCTTGATCACATAACTGACTGATACATATTAGGTTGGCTTTCAAACCTTTCACAAGTAACACATCATCAAGCCTTGGTAAACCATGGCAGACTAGCTTACCAACTCCATTCATTTCGCCTTTAGCTCCATCGCCAAAAGTAACATAACTAGTAGAGTAAGTTTTTATGTCAATTGTCAACTAGATATTTATTGACTCATGTCATATGTCTAGTACATCCGCTATCAACATACCAGTCTTCTCTTGAGGAGACTCTAAGAAACTCTTGAGCTATAAGACTAGTACTAATAACCTTGGGTGTTCACTCTTTTCTAGTTTGAATCTTTTCTTGGTTTACATTAGGCTGAACTTAATGCTGAGGGTATCCATACAATCTATGACATTAGTGTTTTATGTGATCATACCTCCCACAATAATGACATTTCCAAGGTAAAAACTTACTTCTAGCTATGGGTTTCAGATGTTGGACAGGATGTTGTAACATTTAGTCCGACATTGCAAACTCAGATTTACTTTCAGGAAGGACAAATTTAGTTATAGAGGTTCTACCTTGTTTCTATAGGGATTGTTAATTAAAACCTACATCTTTTAAGTTTCCAGACCCCTTTCCATCTTGCAGAATATCATCTAACATATTTAAACCATTATTCAACATTTTAACTGATTATGTCATGTTATCAAGCTTGAAAGTTAACAAGGTTACCTCATTTTGCAGAGCAGAGATGGTTGATATAGGCTTTTCTTTTTCAAAGCGAAGATTGGCAATGATTTTCTTTTGATTTTCTCCAACTTGACAAATCTCTTCAGATTTAACACACACCTTCTTGTATGAATCAACAAGTTCTTCATAAGACACATAAGATTCATACCACCTGGTAAAAGCCATCACATAGTTTGCTATTTCATCATCTTGTTTTTCTTTTGAATCATCATCAAACCAAGATCAAATAGCCTAGCATATCTAACATCAAAAGATACATCATCTAACCATGGGTGTAACAGCCCGTTTTTCGCTACAATCATTTTAATTATTTATTATGTGTGTTTATATGCGTTTGTGTGTGATTATTTGCCTTTGTGTATATTTAATTCGAGATTAATGAATTTTTGGCCTAGAAGGGTATTTTAGTCATTTTAGACTCATGGGTATTTTGGTCATTTTGTGAGAAAGGGTAAATTAGTCTTTTTATTAGAACATTAAGTGGGAATAGTTATTTTTACTAAGTTACTAGAGAGTTTGGGTAATTATTTAGAGACGGTAATTATTTGTTATTTTGACGGTATAAGTGAGTAGTAACTTTTGAAAATTAGTTGGTAAGAATGTTAAGCTCATTAAGACAATTAGAAACCTAGCCCAATTATGAGGTGACTATATAAGCATAACTCTTGTGAGAAATTAGGTCAAACCACTCATTATTTCATTTCACAAAACCATAAGAGGTAGAGAGAAAGTGGATCAAGAGGAAAGAAGACGGAGCTAAAGAGAGCTTGGGGTTTGAAGAGCTAGGAGTTAAAGTGAATCCTAAGCTAGGATTTGTGAAGCTAGAGGTAAGAGGGATAGATCCTTTTCATCAATTAAGTCATAATCTTCTATTTTCAATTATAGGTTTAAGAGTTTTTATGTTAATTGTGACTTTTTCTGACTTTTTTATGATGAATTTCGTGCTCCTAATTCATGTGAATTTTTGGGTATGATAAACTTCATGAAATTGTTGTGTTATGTGCTTAAACTTCATAGTTGTTGTTGTTGATAAGTTGTTTTGATGATTTTTGCTTAATTGAGTGTAAATCATGAATTGGTGAGTGATTATTGTTGAAACATATTTGAATTCACTTCACAAATGTTTATACATGTTTGTATGTTGATGGGGTTTGAATTGGTGTGGTTGTTTTTGAGGTTTGAATGAAAAATGAGAAAATTGAGGGTTTTGTTGAAAAATGAACATAATGATGATTTTGAGGAGAGTTGATGTTATGATTCCATGTTTATTGTTGTTTTGATTGCCTTTTGATGTATATAAACTAATGAACAAGTTTTGGGGACGAATTTAGGTCAAAGGGGATCAAAAACGGGATTTTGGGGTGAAAATTGGAGAGTTCTCGAGAGGGAACAACCAAGAACAGGGGACCTGTTCTGGTGTAACTCGCTAGGCGAGTTGTAGCTCGATGTGGCGAGTTGCACAGGATAGAACCCCATGTTTTGGGTGTTCCGGGCACTCAGGAATTGATCCGGACTGTTCCAAACTGATTTTTTTAATGAATTTAAATGTTGTCAAGCTTTCTAAACCTTTTGAAACATCAAATGAATTGGATTGAACTTGATTTTGTGAATCGAATCAATACTTTTGAAAAATGTTTAAGAACACGGATTTTCCGAAAATCGTTTTTCACTAATGAAAATGGTGGGGTTAAGGTTGTTTACTGTAATAATGATTTTTAAATATGATTGTGGATGGTTGGTTTACTGGAGCTTTAACTTGGTTTTGCTTTGAAAATGGAATTCTTTTGAAAAATGATAAAATGAGATGAACTTAGGTGAATTTTGGAATTAATCAGAATTGGCCTATGATACGTATATGTATATGCTACTGCACTCATATGTGAATTGTGTATGTACTTGGTTGAGGCATTTGAACTTGGTTACTTCGATTTTGGTGGAATAATCGGAAAATGCTAGTGTTTATAAACATAGACGAACTTTGTCAAATTAATACTTTATGGTCGGATAACTTGTAAGAGACTTTGAATTCATGCTAGTATGATAGAATGTGAATGAGAATTGATGATGATTGGTTTTTAATATGATGAATGTCATAATGTGGATAGATGTCTGTCTTTTAAGGGAAATATGAATTTGAAATCTTCTTGTTTCTTTGAGGTGATTGTTGTTGATGATGATTATGATGATGATTCCTTTGGTGATTATAAATGGATGAATTGATGATGACTTGTTGATTGTATGATGTAAGTATTTGATAACGCAAATGTTGGTGAAAAACATAATTGGTGATGTATATATGTTGGTGAGTTATGCATTGTCGAATCCTTACTTGAAGTTCATGCATTCATAGTCATTTTAAGGTGATTTGAAGAATGTAATTGGTGATGTTTATTACATAGCTTTTGCAAAACATAACTGGTGATGTTTATTATGTTGGTGGATTCATTAAGGGTAAAATTATCTCCAAAATCCTAATGGTACCACATGCATCTTGATGAGTCTAAAACATTGCATGCATTAATTAATTGATGAGTCGAGTCTTACTTGGATATGTGAATCAGTGCATATGTGCATTGGTGATTTTTTGGTGATTGTCGTGAATGCTTGAAAAAGGTGAATTGTATGCATTTCTTGATTGTGCTTGTATACTTAATGGTTTATGAAGATGTTGAGTTTATTAATCATGTGAAATTAAATTATGCTTTAATTATGAATTGTGAATTAACCCCTGGTGGTTATTTGATTGACCGCCTGCCTTATTCTTATGAATGGGTAGACAGCGTGCATGAGTATGTTGAGATGTCAGATTTATTATGGAGATGTATTATGATTATTGACATGGCTACTTTGGAGATTTTATGTAGTTGTTGTTGAGATGTTTTGACATTATTTTCCGCTGCGATGTTTTGAGAAAAAATATTTATACATGTTTTGAACTTATAGAAGAAGTAGCATCTAAATCCTTTACATGGTTTGCATTATTTGCGTAATTTATCGCTTTAAGGGTTTAGGGTGTTACAATGGGTCCTTCCAAAACAAAGTAGAAGACTCGTCCGCCACATGTCTAATAATATTATCCTACAACAACCTATCATCTAACAAACCACCCCTCATTCGAATGTGATGCAAGCATTGCCACTACACTGAACCCTCTCCTCTACCAACACATTATACCACATACTTTCGTTCTCCTCCAACATCCTCCACACTCATTTATCAAATAAAGATAAATTAAACTCCTACATCCTCCTAACCCCCAGGCCTCCATTCTCCCTTTTTAGACACAAAATTTCTCATTTAACCCAAGACAATATCCTCACACACACACACCTACCTAGAAAAGGTCTCCTTAATAACAAAGGAACTTCCTCATCTTCCTCCATATCCAGAATAACAAAATCAGCATGGACAATAAATCATTCACTTTCACTAATACATCTTCCAAAACTCCATAAGGGTAGGAAACAGAACGATCAGCAAGACTGGGGGGTGGTTTGGTCCAAAACTCCATAGATATACAACCTATTTATCTATCCATGCATCACATGGTTTGCTATTTCATCATCTTGCTTTTCCAGTTATCATATTGCTTTTCTTCTTGTGCACTAGAAAGTATCTTCTCAACTTCGTGGACGCCATGATTAATGTTAGGGCTATCTTTTAAATCCTTTGGTATTGTATTTCTGGTCCAGCCAACACCTTTCAGCATAAATACACAGGGCTCTGATTTGACCCAATCTCTCTTATGAGGATGAGCTCCTTTAAGGTGGGCATCTCCATATTGAGGACAACATCACATTTGTTAGGGTACACCTCGATTCCTCTTTTAGTCGGATAAAATCCTATGAACTTTCAAGCCTTGACCCCGAATGTGCATTTTTCTGGTTGGCCTCGTTGACGTCATCACGGTTAACGATTCAACTTGACAAAGGGATAAAATTGATTGATAATTGTAAAATTCAAAGACATTTTTTGGCTATTTCGAATAATTTAGGACGAAATTAAACTGCATGTGCAAATTTTAATATGACACAAAATGCCTATTCACTAAAAAACGTATCCCAAAGAATCTACTTAGGTGGGCTGGACTAAATTAAAAAAGTTATTCAATATTTTTTATTTACACATTCGATAAACATTTCTTATTAGAATAATGAAGTCTAATATGGTACACATAACCTTATCTAGACCTGTATAAAGGGTTGATCAATGGATCTAAAATAATCAAACTAGCTAAACACAAAGCACAATATGAGTTCCAAAAGGCAAGCAATGATCCTTTTGTTAATCTTAACAATATTCTCCTTCACTATCACACCATCATCATGTGATTGGATTACCATCTACTGGGGCCAAAACACAGCAGAAGGCACCTTGAAAGCAGCATGTGACACTGGTCTTTACGAGATTGTACTCTTAGGGTTCCTTGATGTCTTTGGAGAAGGAAGAACCCCAAGTTTGAACTTCACTGATCATTGTGGTGGAAGTTCTTGTACACAACTCGAATCCGAAATCAACCACTGTCAAAATAATGTTATTGAAGTTTACCTTTCCATTGGAGGTCCTTCCGGAACTTACTCCCTTAGCTCATCAGACGATGCTAAAAATTTTGCTGATTATCCTTACACTTCCTAGTGAAAAAAAGAAAAAAAAACAAGTTGGTCCACTTGGAGATGTTACCTTAAGTGGTATTAATTTTAACATTGAAGGAGGTACAAATCTTTATTGGGATGATCTTGTTAGGCATCTTGACAATTATAGAGAGACAACATCATCGTACGTTTATTACTTCTCTTTTTGAATATCAAATTTGTACTTTTTTAATCTCATATTAGGTGTATTAAGATTGTTAACGACACAAATACAAAATAAAGAAAGAGAGAATAATAACAACAGAGGCTAGGGTTTTATAGAATATTAATAGTTTAACATTATAAAAGGATACTAGAGAATATATATAAAATCTAATGAACTTTAAACTAACAGGCACAATAACATAGCTCATTACGTTATCATCTAACAAAGATTATGCATACTTCTGTGAAAACTATTGAATGCGCTAAATTATATTGTAAAATGATGAATTTCATTTACAAAAACATTCTTATGAATGGTACTTTCATTACTGAAAATAAAGTAGTTAAAGCTTAATTGGTATTTCAAAATAACAAAAGAAAAAAAAATTACTAAATGAGAAAAACTATTCATAGGAGTACTGAATTATGTACTTCCTTAGGGTTTATATCATGGGTGGAAATATAACTTTAGGTCCATTTTTTGACTCATCAACCCTGGACTAACAAGTCAACATTATATCCCTTACAGGTACTTTTTCTTGGCTGCTACACCCCAATGTTCTATTCCAGATTACTACCTTGACAAAGCTATCAAAACTGGCTTGTTTAATTATATATTTGTCAAATTCTACAATAACCCTTCATGTCAGTATGATCAAACAAATGCCGATGCTACACCGCTCTTACAATCATGGGATGCTTGGACGTCGTCGGTTCCACCAGAACTTAGTATCCTTTTCTGGGGACTACCAGCAGCACCTGATGCAGCTCCTGGTGGTGGTTATATATCACCAAATGATCTCATTTCTTAGGTTCTTCCTCACATTGAAGATACTTGCTATACCTATAGCTGTGGAGGATTTATGCTTTGGGATAGATTCCATGATATTGAAAGTAATTACAGCAATCAGGTAAACCACTGGGATGAACAATCTGCTCGTCGATTCGTGACACATGTTTCCAAGGCAAGAATTGGGTCTGTCTCGGAAACTTGAAGGCATTGTTGCACGGACACTTTTGATTGAAGGCGTGCCCCAATATCCGACACGTATCGTGTTCGACACCAACACCACATCAACACCAACACCACATCGACACTTGTGATTGAATCATCTCATTTTCTCAAAATTTTATCTGTGCCGACGTGTCTGTGTCCTTGCATCATAGCTTGAAGGTCATGTTATGTTACCAAATTAAATTATGTAAACAACGTGATCCCACGTGAAGCATCTTATCATATGTATGTACTGGATTTTGCTATGAAATTAGAATAATATTCACTTGCAAGTTGCATGATTTCAACTTATATAGTTATATTATGTTTTTGTTTGAAAGTTTGGAGATAGAGGAAACAGAACGGTGGAAAAAAAATAGAGAAACATAAAGATAAATAAATCTTTATGATTTGATAAATTTTAAATTTTGAGTTTCTCCAAATTAAAAAATAAATAAATTGAATTACGAAGAAAAATAAACAACCTAAGTCTTGTCATCAGAAAGTCTTGTTACTTCCACTTGCTCCTCCAAACTCATAAATAAAGTCTAAGTGATCCATGTAGTCCGTACGAAATTCTCTCATCTCTTCTCCTCCAAACTCATAAACAAAGTCTAAGTGATCTATATAATCCGCACAAATGAAATGAGGCCTATTATTACAATTTTTTAAATGATTTTTACGGTGTTTCATCTTTTTATTATAATTTTCTTAAAGAGATTTTATAAACAAAAACAAAATGTTCCAATAAACAATTGGTTTAAATAACTTTTCACAACAAATCATTTTAAGTATTTATTCATTTTGCTGCGACACATTTTGTATAATAAAGTTTGCATAAACACTTAAATTGAGAGTCATTGAAAACGTTCGCACCACTAGATCATCAAAATCATGCACCTTTTTTTTTTTAAGGAAGAAAAAATTACTTTTTGTTGTTTCAATATGTTGAATGCACAATTTCTAAGATAAAATTTTCATTTTAAACTTTTTAACCAATACCCTTAGAACACTTGTAAGCATTTCCTTTTTCTAAGGTCCATTTTAAACTTCTTAACGTAGATCACTTGTTAACATTTCCTTTTTTAGAGAACAAATGATGTATTCTTATTTCTTTAATATTTTCAAATCTATCTCCTTTAAATAAATTGTATTCATATAATATTTTGAGAACAATCACATTAGTAAAAGGGAAGTGTTATTTGAACAAACAATTTAGTTGACAACTTATGGACCAACCATAGTTTACAAAGAAATAGTATGTAGTTGTACGAAAATCAAAGCAACATAGAGATAAAGTAAAAAATAATGTGAGTATGAAAGAGAAAGTTGTCATAAAATAGATGTTTAAATATCATTTCTCTTACTAAGAGGAAAGTAGTCATTTCCAGAGGGAGTATATTACTTGATTTTGGGTACGTGGAAAAATTAAATGTAGAGAATGAATGTTATAATTAAAAAAACGTAACAACCTTCCTAAAAAGAAGTTTCCTTCCGTTTTTCTTGGTACAAGAGAGGCCAAAGGTCTAAAATAAAAGAAAAAACAAAAAACTAAGAGGCTAAATGTAGATTTTTAGGAATTAGGGCCCAACAATATCATAAAAAATGAGCTTTTGAAGCTCTCTAGGAGGTGTCAGAATTCAAAGAGAAACTAAAATTTGCTAGCCGATCAGCACATTTGTTGCCTTCGCGTCAGGTGTGAATAACCTATATGCCAGTTTCGCTGAAAAAGTTGTGGAATATGTCGAATTAATGAAGGGGTGGTTCCATTGATCTTGCAATGTTTGGTAACCATGTCAATAAGCACTTTCAAGTCACTTTCAACAATTAGGTGAGATAGACCTTCTTTTCAAGCCATATCAAGTCTCGGATATAGACCCTTCATCTTTGAATGAAATGCATCACAAGCTCCAATTTTTTCGACTAAATCCTTTAAGCCATGGAGACCATATGAATTGCAAAGAAGCCTTCCACATCCCGCAATCTCTCTATTGCTTTTACAAGCTCCGTCACGATTAAGCTTCACCCAATTATCATTTGGTCTCTTCCAACCAATAAACATAGTTTCCTTATGTTGGGGATTGACTAACAAATGATTTTGAGAACTTTCTTCTATAACACTAATGAAATTTTGGATAACAAAGATTGGGTTAGTTGGTCTTTAGAATCCTTCTTTGAAAATTGATTTGTTTCTACAAGTTCACAAATGCCAACAAGTAGTCATGAATGTTGTTTTCCACCTAGTACCAACAACTCCATTCCACCTTTTGTTGAGGTTTTTGAAAGCCCAAATTCTGCAATCAGCAAAAGAAAAAAGTTAGTGACTGATGAGTCAATAAATTAGTGTTTTTAATATGTTATTTGAGTCTATTTTATTTAGATTTGATTTAGTTTTATTTAAATATTATTTCCTTTTAGAATTATTTTACTTCAATTGCAAATTATTATATTTCAGGAACAAATATCTAAAGATTTAGTCTTTGAGCAAAAGAAAGAGGATTAGGAACTGATTAGGGATGAAAATACGAACTATGGGACAAAAATATGTCACTCCCCAAGTCAGAGACTTGGCACGGCCCGTGCCACCAGCAGCACGGCCGTGCCAACCTTCAAAGCCTACTTTTGCTGCTTCTGCTTCATGGACAAGCTACCTATTAGTTTACTTCTGACCTAAAA
>Ga0315914_1000495_pt1 | contig 49956 bp, 22 predicted proteins | sample MpolenodulesMG_FD_203920 | JGI IMG/M metagenome (GOLD analysis project Ga0315914, IMG submission 203920) | Medicago polymorpha root nodule microbial communities from Los Angeles, California, United States - elongated nodules | ecosystem: Host-associated > Plants > Roots > Nodule | place: USA...
TTGAAGGGAAAAGTACATTGAAATAACCTAGATAGAGTTCACTGTACTACCTAAACCAAAACACATACATATTACTAGGATGCTATTTCAAAAGAGTCCTTGGAAAATCCAGAATCACACATAAATCCCATGACCAAAGTTTAGCAAACACATACATATTACTAGGATGCTATTTCAAAAGAATCCTTGGAAAATCCTGAATCACACATAAATCCCATGACCAAAGTTTAGCTTAATCAATGCTATTTCAAAAAACATTGATTCATTGCTGCAACCAGACTATTCCAAAACCATTTTGTTGTGGAAATGGTTTTGGTGAGTTGTACTCCAAAACCATTAGATGTACTTAATGGTTTTGGCATAATTTTTGCTCAAAACTCACAGAAACCATTTCCCCAATTCGAAATTAAACTGTCAATTTAGGGTTACACACATGCAAACAGTTTCAAAGCACAGTGAACTAATTCAAACCTGTTTTGTTTTCATCGTTTTGCTATTTGTTGAGTTTGAATGAAGAAGAAGATGACGATGATGAAATGACGGTGATGAATGACGATTGACGATGAGATTGCTTCTCCGGTGGTGATGATGAAGAACGACGGTGATGGAAGCACGTCGGAGTGATGAATGCGGTGATGGAAGCACGGCGGGTTGACCGGGAGAAGGGAGGCGAGGAAACAGTGCGGGAGCAGAGAGGCGAGGAACCAATGTTCCAAAAGCAAAGTTCGCCGGGAGCAATTTCGAGGCTGAATCTAAACAAGGTGAATCAGCAAAGATGTTGAAGCTAGATTTTGCGGCGACGGAAAACGGAGGGATCAAGACGGGGAGGTTGGGGTTGAGTTTCAGTTTTGGTTGAGTTTCACGGGGGGTTGATGGAAGCGGGAGATGCAATGGTCTGCTTTATGTTGGGCCCCTGCTTAATGGGCTGGACTTATGCACCCTGCATAAGTCATTTCCTTATGCATGATAACCACACCCTATTAGTGGGGTAGTACTTAGTAGTACTACTGAGCTATAATTTATTTTTTGAGGTCCATACTTTGGAGAGACCCAGCTTGATTGAGCGATTTGCACCCCAAAGTCCGACACTGGGTATGAATGTGATATAGTTAGGAGGAGGTAGAAGATTAGGAATTTTGCTTGGGATGAAAAGGTTAAGGATTTGATTTTGGATGAGAAAGAAGTACCAAAAAAATCAATATGTCAATTGTGTCCTTACGATGTGTCACACACATGGTTGCATATGTGGATTACCTCATAAGCACTTAGTGTTTCATCTTATGCACTATAATTAATCGTAGAGAAGTGAGGTGTCTAGGGTTCGAACCTCGGTCCTTGCATAAATTATGTAATGTGTGTCCAGGGTTCGAACCCTGGCCCCTACATAAATTATGCAATTTGATGATTATTCTATTAATACTCTGCGTCAATTTATTAATTGATATATCATGTTACTTTACCAAATATGAAAGTAGATTTTATGATTTTATCATTGAGCAACATATCAGTTAGGGGAACTCGTGTTTTAGTTCTCGTTGAAAGAGTCGTTGACTAGACTTTAATTATAATCTAGACAAATTTTCTATTGTTAAGACCCCACTTTAGGAATCGGAGGATAAGACCATTTTTTTTTTTGCCATTGACCCTGATTTCAAAATTTTGAAAATGGAAGTCCAAAATTACAAATTTATTAGTACAGGACCAAAAACATGTTTTCGGAGAAAAACAAAGAAAGAGTAGATAACAAGAACGAGAAGTGTATATGAGACCAGGTAGGTCAGGTTTGGCTAGTCCCAAACCCAACCTTAACAATAAATCAGTCCAATTATTTAGACCTAAATTCGACCATGTATTTGATGTGATACGAGTTTAATTAGGACGGAACGATACAAGAAAAAGATCGGGTTGATCCCAAGATATAAGTTACCTTAAGGAAAATCATGTTCAAATTACAATTACCGTAAATGATACTCAGGTGGAAGGGGTTGGAAATGTTAGAAGTTTTTTTTATCATTTTAAGTTTGGTAATGTTAAACGGTCTGGGGTGGATAATTTGAAATTTAAGTCTTTGAGTGGTTTGAACAAAGGGGATTTAGTCAAACCTTTTTCTCTTGAAGAGGTGAAACATGCAGTTTGGAATTGCGATAAATTTAAGAGCACTGTGACGGATGAGATTAATCTTGGTTTTATAAAGAACTTTTGGGTGAAATTAAAGGATGATTAGATGCAAAAAAAAAAAAATTGAGTTTGATCGGAATGACAAATTGACGAAAGGGCTCCACTGTACTTTTATAGCTCTTATAATCAAAGTGGAGAATCCTCAACGACTAAGTGATTTCCGTCCTATTTCTTTGGTTGGATGCTTGTATAATGAGTTGGCTAAGGTGTTGCCTAACAAATTGAGAAATGTCATTCGGAGTGTTATTTCATAATCTCCGGTCAACATTTATAAAAGGTAGACAAATATTATGAAATTTTTATAACTAATGAGGTGATGGATGATGCACTGTGACTCAAAAAAGATTTGTTATTATTTAAAGTGGATTTTTGAAAAAGCTTATGACCTTGTAGACTAGAGTATCTTGATGATGTTATGGTTAGAATGAAGATATGGATAATTTGTTTGTCAAATGTGATTTTTTTGTAGAATTTGGTAATTGATTTCATATTGATTACGGTCACTCGAGACATATTATCGGATCATTTCATGCACTTTTTTTGTTTAGGTGGTTTCTAAAAATAAAAAAATCGCCTGGCATTGAATGTTATTTATCTACCTTATGTTTAGGTTATTTGAAAGGAAATGAACATACATCTTTTACTGCAAAAGGAGGAAAATTTGTCAACTTTATGTGACAAAATAAAGTTGCAGTCTTTCTGGACGTTGAAAGTGAATTGTGCAACTTTCAATTCCGACTATCGTTATTGGTGGCTTAACCCTCTTCAATGTTTGTATACAATTTCTTAGCCTGTTTCTTTTTCGATTCACTTTGGTTGTTTCAAGTTGTATTGTAACCTTGTTAACTCTTTATAAGTTGGTATATCTTATGTTATAATGACTTGTTCGTTTTTTTAATAAATCCCATTTTGTCTATTTCAAGAAGAAAAAAAATCTCCCCCTAGAGAAAAAATAAAGTGCACTCATCTCCTTTCGTTACTTTACAACTTTTAAATTCTCACTATCTTTTACAAAATTTCACAAATGAAATCGATTAATTGCTTTAATATTTTTTTTCAAAATTTACCAATCAAACTATCAAATTTTACAGAAAATAAAACATCAAATTTCTTGTTAAATCTCAAATCTACAAAATTCTTTGAATTTTATCGAATTTCTTACTTTTGATGTTTCAATTTTATTTTATTAAAATTCAAACTTTATCATCGAGCCCCAAACATTTTAATAAAAAATGACTTTAAAACATTTATGTAAAATTCACCAATCAAACTATCAAATTAACTAAAAAAAAATTCATTAATTTTTAAAATATAGGTGTTAGGTTTTTTATTGTGATTGGCCGCATTTTGTTAAAACAAGTGTTCTAGCAAGATGTTGGACCAGATGTCTTGACATGTTGGTACGACATCATAACGTGCCTTATTTCACATTCTTGGAAGATTTGTTTTAAACGTGAGATTACAGAAGATTCTATGAAGATATGATGCACGTAGATTGTTGTCCAAGAAGCAGGTGTTTCTAAAAGCAGCAAAAGTCGGTTTAATCTTTGCCGTGTTTTTTAAGAATGGATGTGAAAACATTTAAGGAAACAATTTATATGCTTCTGGAATATTGTAGCTGAAGACTTTATTGGATCAGCTGGATTGTTTAACCCGATTTGTTCATGAAGCTCATGAGTTTCTCAGGCTATATAAAGGAAGACACTAAACCTAAGAAGACGACTGAAATCGCATTTGTGAAAGTGTCAATTATGGTTTTAGTTTGTCCATTGTTGTTTGTGAGCCACTCTTGTATCACATTGATGCTAAAGCTTAACTGATAGTTGATTTGTATTTGTGAATCACTCGTAAGCTTTTAAGCAAGAGATGATTTTATTTATTGGAGTGTGTCTCCTCTTTGATTGTATTTGTTGTAATCACGGGCTGTGTGATTGAGAGGAAGTGAGATGAGATCTCATATCTAGGTGAGTCTTAGATGTAAATATCACGAGTAGTGATTAGGTGCGAAGGAAGTAAACTGAATGTTGTTTACATATGACTTCAAACTAATACTATTATTGTGGATTTCCTTCCTGGCTTGGATGCCCCAGACATAGGTGACGTTGCACCGAACTGGGTTAACAAATACTCTGTGTTATTTACTTCCTACTATTTACTTTAAGTTGTTTATTATTAATTGTGTTGTTAAATTGTCTTGACTTTGTATTCGACATTATTGATGATCTGACATCGTATACGACATATGTCCCCTACGTGCTAGAATTTCAATAGGGACTAATAAGATAATTGTAGAAGAAAAATTAGAAAAACAAATATGGGAGTAGCTTTTAACAAAAACTAAAATAGCGTAGAGGCTGAAGCTAGATGACTTGATTTATAATTGGTTTAATTTTTAAATGAGTTAAAATTGACTCAACTTTTCCTCTTATTTAACTTGAAACTAGATTATTTTTTTTTTTTTAGATCTTGAAACCATTAATTCAATAATTAATTTTTAGACTCAAGTTTATTATTCAATTCATTTTTATATAATATATTTAAAAATAAAATATTTCATTGTCAAATCACTTTTAGACGAAATCAATTTTATTAATCATTTTATTCATTTTGTCACATATACTCAAAGATACATTATTATTAAAAGTGTAATCAAACATACTTTGCAACGATGTTATAGTTTTGATAGAAAGTTTTGCCGACCATCATAATTATATCCTATTCAAAAAATTAGTTTCTGCACACAAATAATATTTTGATTCTAAGAAAAAATAAAATTGTATTACTAATTAAAATATTTTTTTCACTCTTCTTAGTTGACAAAACAGGATAAGATAATATAGAAACAAAGATTCTGTCGAATGTAGTGAAACTCACTTTGGTGTCTTTGCTGAAAGAACAAACAACCTTAACTGGAACATGAAGAGCTTCAAAACATGCACTTCAACCTTAAACATCACAACCACTTTCTTCCCTTTCAATGATAATAATCTCTGCACCACCAACTTTCTCACTCCTTCTTTCCAAAACCAGAAACCAAAACTTATAGCTCAGAATTTCAAACCCCTTATTCTCTTATGTGCTTCTCTTTCAAGTAAGTATTGTTTTCCATCTCAATTTGGTGTCTTTTGAGTTTTATCAACATGGGTTTGTTAAAAAGATTTAACCTTAGTGTTCATTTCAGTCACAAACTTAATTTACCTTTTTTTTGTTTTTTGATTTTGTTTATTTAAATCAATATTTGTTGTTCTCATTTATTAAGGCTCTGTTTGGATATCTAGCTTAATTACAAGTGCTTATGTGTAAACTATTCTATAACAAAAGATAAAATAAAGTCTGTTTTGGCATAAGCTATAAACTTATTTTATAAGTTATCATGAAGAGCTTACGGACATAAGCTATAAACATTTCATAAATTGTTTTAAAAATGCTCTTATAAACAATCTTACAAGTGCTTATGGCAATAGATAAACTCAAATAAGTCATTCTAAATTGTTAATGATCTTTTTTGAAGAAAAATTGTTAACGATTTAGTTTTCAGTTGTGTTAGGAAAGAGACAACATGCGTTTTCTGTTACTAATTAAGGGTGTGTTTGGATTGACTTATTTGAGCTTATCTACTGATATGATTACTTGTGAGATTCTGTTTGGGAGAGCGTATGAATATAGCTTATGATATATCTATAAGCTGTTTCCAAGTTATTCTCACAAACTTCATCAAGATAACTTATGAAAACAACTTGTAGGTTATATGAAAATAGTTTGATTTTATTTTAACTTTTGTTATAGAAATAGCTTATACATAAGTACTTACATGATAAGCGTTGTGCTACAAGCGCTTAATTAAGTTGTTTATGCAAATATGGTCACAAGCTAGCATATAGTCTCTAGGTGTATTTTTTCGTGTCTCACTAAAAATGGAAATTCCTTTTAGGTCCACAAGCTAGTAGTGCTTCCATGGCTCAAGTTGAAGAGCAAGCAGATATTGAAATTGTAAAGGGTTATACTATGACTCAATTTTGTGACAAAATGATAGATTTATTTCTGAATGAGAAAACCAAATCAAAGGAATGGAGGAAGTACTTGGTATTCAGGGACGAATGGAAGAAATATAGGAACAGCTTCTTCATTAGATGCCAAAGAAGAGCTGACATGGAGATTGACACAACAATGAAGGAAAAATTTACTTCATTGGGGAGAAGGGTGAAGAAGGTAGTATATCATCAAATTTTATCTCTTTGTAATGTTGATTTTAGAAAGAATCTTTTGTTACCAAATGAATGTTGGAAAAAGTTATAGTGAACACAAAATTAACTAGATATTGTTCTTGCTAAACATGTAATAAGATAACATTGTGTTTTTTGTTATTTTATTCATTATTTACGTCTTTAAGAAAATAGAAATCAATGCATAGAAATTTACTATCATATACCTAGGCACTTGCTTGGTTTTAGAGCTTTTTCATCGGTTCTGTTTGATCAGGAGTAAGCATTGCAGATTGATGATGAAATGGAAGGACACTATGAACTTCTCAAGGAGATACAAGATTTTCCGACCGACATTAATGCCATAGTCGCACGAAGGCGTAAAGACTTCACTGGAGAATTTTTCCGCTACCTCTCTCTTATTGCAGACACTTATGACAGTTTGGAGGATCGTGATGGTAATTGCATACAAGTGCTTTATTTTTATTTATTTATTTTATTTTTATTTGCCTGTTTTTCTCTTGATGATTATTTGTTCCAAGTCCTGCAATCACCTGAAAGAATGATTATTTTTCTCTTGGTTGTTGCTTCTCATGATTGATCTTTGTCCTGTTTATTGAACAGGGATTGCGAGGCTTGGGGCTAAATGCTTATCTGCCGTTGGTGCATACGATAATACTCTAATGAATATGGAGACGTTAGATGCTGCGCAGGCCAAATTTGATGATATCCTCAATTCTCCTTCCATTGACGTAGCTTGTAAAAAAATCAAAAGCCTTGCAAAGGCAAAGGAACTTGATTCTTCATTGATATTGTTGATAAGTGGTGCATGGGCAAAAGCAAAAGAATCTACAACAATGAAGAATGAGGTATGAACTTGATTCTTCATTTTTCATTTTTAAAATTTCATTTTCGTGTGTTATCTGCTTGTTTTGCTTATTTTAAGATTTGGATGTGCATTCTTATTTTTGAGTTTGAACATAGTACTTAAATGATTTATGCGTCTGAATGGTCTTGTTGACGGTCCAGAATATGAATGAATATGGAAACCTTTTCTAATTACCAATGTTTGCTCATTTCCGCTGATGTATTTGTGTCCTCTTATTAAAGGTAAACCAATTAAGCGAAAATGAAATTAGCTGTTTGCGATTTTACTGAACAATGAATAAAGATACTTTGAGAGCTTCTGATACAAGTATTTTTATGAACAATCTAAATCTAACTTCCTAAGATAGTTACGACAGATAAGTGACTAAAACTACTTGTTACAAAGACAGCTAGTGACAACCATCAATAGCTAAAAGTCTAAAGATCTGTACGAAACTCAGTTTGCTGAGACACTGTGCTTAGTTGCTTACAACTCTAAATTTATCTCAAATCTATGAAATTATCACACATATCACATATGACACTCAAGGCTGAAAAGGGAAGGGAGTGATCACCAATGCAAAAGGTCAGGCACATGAGTGGCCCCTTCTAGGCAGAGTGGCGTATGAATGAATTCACGTTAGGATGGGAGGGGTCATAACTCATAAGACTGCATGTATGAGACCGTACAATCTAGGAAAACTAAAAGAATTGATCATATTACCTGTACCAACGAAATACATTTTCTTTATATTGTTGTAAGAAAATACCCTGTGAATATGAATACACCTCAAGACCCAAACAATGGCGAGTGCTTGAGCTTAAAACTTCAGAGAACAAGTAGGGATAGAAATGTAAAATAATCACATTAACTATTAAGATAATGTGCTGGAGTTGATCATCAAGGAGCCGAAGTTGAACTCTTATCTTGTATGCACAATGGTTGATGTGAAATATTCTATAGAATGAGAGGTGTCATTGAAGTCATGAAGTGTGGCAACAGTTCAAGAGCGAACTTTGAGAATATAGCAAAAACATCGATTCTTAAGCCAAATCACATTCCTAGAGATGCAATGATCGGTAGTAGCATCACAACTCAAGAAACCCTTTGGGTGGTATTGTAACCCATAAATGTAGAACAGATTGAACCCTGAGTTTTGGATGGCCTATTTTTTGAGAGGTGTCAAGGTATTTACCTATATAATTTTGTTACTTGGAGAGACAGCCAAAGTAATTTCCCTACAAAGGTGAAATGCTTCTTCCTTTTTTCTTATAACATTAAACATCTTCATCCAAAACCTTGTATTTGTTCTTCATTAAACCTATTCTTGTTTTATGCCAAAGTGTAGACTCAAACTGGATAATGTGTACAGTGTACTCAACAATATTGCTCAATATTATGCAGGTGAAAGAGATAATGTACCAATTGTACAAGACCACAAAGAGCAGCCTAAGGACTATTGCTCCAAAAGAAATAAAGCTACTGAAGCATTTGCTAAACATCACAGATCCCGAGGAGCGATTCTCTGCCTTGGCAACAGCTTTCTCCCCTGGCGATGAACATGAAGCCAAAGATCCTAACGCTTTATACACGTAAGAAAATTTCCTACTAGTTAAATTCAAAAGTATGTCTTTTCTTTAAAGATTGTGTTGCGCTGATACTCCTCTAATTTGTATGTGAATAATTAAACAGTACACCAAAGGAACTGCATAAATGGATCCAGATCATGCTTGATGCATATAATCTGAACAAGGAAGAATCTGATTTGAGAGAAGCTAGGCAAATGACTGATCCTATAGTTATTCAGAGGTTGTTTATCCTCAAGGATACTATTGAGAAGGAATATATGGAAAACAACACAGTTCCGAAATCTGAGACTGAAGATGACTCTCAATCAGAAGTGTTTTAAGTTGGTTTATCTGTTTCCCGTTCGTGATCCCGTTTTTGATCGAGAGAAGCGTGAGGCAGGGTTGAAATGAAGAAACGAATGAACATAAGAATGAAGTGCCTACCCTTTCTAATATTTGTAGACTAGTGTATGTTTTTCCTTATTATATAAGAGGACTTGCAATATTTCACCAGGTTTCCATTGAATTTTTTTGAATTTTATAAAGCATTTATCAGAGCAATGTGGATGATGTCACAAATCATTTTTAGCAGCTATAATGTAGTATAGAACCAGTAGTTCCTTATGCATGTGTTTCTAATTTAACCAATGAAGATCTTAGGTGGTAAGAAGTTGATAATAGAAAATGATTTGCTCTACGCCAACAGAGGTTGGTTAAGGAGTTAGCTTATACCTCATAATGGTGTGAGTTCAACTCCCGCTGCCGGCGTGAAGGCTACCTTTGTCAGTGATGTATGAGTTTTGAGGCCTACCATGACCTTGGTGAATTCTTGGAACCCAACTCATAAACTTTACTAAAAAAAGGGTTAGGATCTTTGGCTTAATTTTTTTAAAGTTAGTAGTTTAATATACACTTAACCAACCCAGCTGAATAATACACACTTAACCAAAAAGAGCTGAATAATATGCAACATCATAGTCTTAATTGATAGCTATCAAAGATTCAATGCATTATTTGGCTCTGTGATTTCTGATGCATTTCAAAATTAAACGTCACCGTGGGACCTTGCCACCTTGGCAATTTGGATAGTGTAGTACGCCTTTGACCTTTCTGAATAACAACATTCATTCAATACAAAACAATTTATCATGAACTTGATTAAAAACTATATCAAGTTATTTTTCTATTATTATCTTATTTCTTTGTTTGTTCATATATGGTATAGTTCACTATCTACATGAAATAGAACTACTGGATTTGTATTCATAAACAATTATTGATTAAATTATTGTTTGAATAGACATGTTCCTTGTTGAATTTTGACCGATCGATCAATTTCACCATCAAATTTTATCGGAATTAAAAAGATCCATCAAATTATTGAATAATGATTTAGTATGGATACACTTTTTTAACATGTATTTTGTCAATAATATACTATTAGTATGCCTTAATTTTATGAAATATTTTTGGTTTAACACAATCATTTTCCGTAAAAAGACAAAAGTTACAATTCTAAGTTCTAATGAACACCGATCAGGGTCCCTTCTTCCACAAGTTTCTCTGAATGTATTTTTGAACAATTCATAAAATTTAGTTGACTGAGATCCGTAAATCACTCTTTTTCATTCACAAAAACTTCACTCAATTAACTGAATTCCCAACAAATTCATTCAGTACAAAACAACTTATCATGAACTTGATTAAAAACTATATCAAGTTATCTTTCTACTATTATCTTATTTCTTTGTTTGTTCATATATGGTATAGTTCACTATCTAAATGAAATAGAACTACTGGATTTGTATTCATAAACAATTATTGATTAAATTATTGTTTGAATAGACATGTTCCTTGTTAAATTTTGACCGATCGATCAATTTCACCATCAAATTTTATTGGAATTAAAAAGATCCATCAAATTATTGAATAATGATTTGATTTAGTATGGATACACTTTTTTAACATGTATTTTGTCAATAATATACTATTAGTATGCCTTAATTTTATGAAATATTTTTGGTTTAACACAATCATTTTCCATAAAAAGACAAAAGTTACAATTCTAAGTTCTAATGAACACCGATCAGGGTCCCTTCTTCCACAAGTTTCTCTGAATGTATTTTTGAACAATTCATAAAATTTAGTTGACTGAGATCCGTAAATCACTCTTTTTCATTCACAAAAACTTCACTAAATTAACTGAATTCACAACGAAAGTTCTTACTTTAAGGTCCATAATTGTTTTGTATTGAGTTAGAGAAGTTATGTGCTGTTGTACTACTTAGGTGTTGTTGTACTTCTCTGAAGTGGATAACGTTGCATATTGGTACTAGTCTCACTTGTAGTACAAGTTTGTTTTTCATATCTCCCTAAAGAGTATCTCAATAGTGAAATCCATTCTTTGGATAGTACCAATCACTCCTTTATACTTTATTTGGAATATTCAACAATGGTCTTTAAAAAGTTAATGCATGTGAATTATGAGAAGAATTTAATAGTGGTGAGTCCATAATTAAAAATAACTTTACACATGATCAATCAAAATATTAAAATTATCACATCAATTAATTCTTTTAATTTACGTGGCACTTATATACTTCTCGAACATCTTTATTGGTCATATTTATTTTCTTTATGTGTGTGTGACCAAACACTATGTTTTTGGTTGTGTGACAATATCAGAATTTCTCTATTATAAAATCCGAATGCACGCACGCAAAGTTACCACTATATAAGAACGTAACAATAGGTGTTGCAATGCGAAACAAAACATAGATAGAACTTTCCTTTATTTTTCTCGTTAAGGTTGTTTCACACTCAATTTTTTCCTCTCTTCTTCGGTTTCATATTAATACAAATAATCTCTATGATCAATGATTCAAAAATTCACAATTCTTCATTTTCATGCAATTGTAATTGATCTTTGATTTTTCTCGATGGTCAACCTTTGATTATCATCTAATCTTGTACAATTTTCTCTAAATTTGACTATTTTTCTTTTTACTATTGATGAATTTTGATTATAAAATTGAGACTAATATGTGAAGATTGATACTAATTGATCAGGTTAAAGTGAGTGAAGATGGAAGCAGAACAAGAACATGCATGGAATGAAGCACAAAAGATTGGTATAAGCGTTGACCTTGTTGATGTTGCAAAGAAACAGCTTCAGTTTCTTGCAGCTGTTGATAGAAATCGTCATCTTTATGATGGTCCTGCTCTTGATAGAGCTATCTACAGGTAATTCTTTCAATTAGTATATTTTTTTTGTATTAGATCAAGAACTGTGTTACTTGGTTTTAGACTTTTAGCCATGTTTCTTTATGATCATCTCAGTTTTTAAGTACCATCCACTACTAGTTTGGAAGGTATAGCCCATTGTCACATAATTCTCTTGACATGCAGTGAACCGCGAATTGGTACTTGCATACTGGTTCGTGGTACTTTTGTGAATTCATTCGCATAAGAGAAATCTCAAATAATACCAAAATTCTACCCTAAGTCTTCAATCCGAACATAGCATTAGTTTCTGAGTTGAGTATAATGTCTGTCAAAATTTTAAATTGTGGTTGTGACGAAATTGTAGACGATTGTGGTTGAGATAATGTTGCGAAGGCGATTGCATCTGCAGTTGTGAACTGCAATTTAAAACTATATTGCCTTTGTTGCTTCTGATTACTAGTTCTTTTATATTATAGGACTGTTTTATGAATCAAAATCAATTATTTTCTTTTTAACATTCCATGGGAGGGTAATATGAAAGGTTGATTTGTCTCTATTTTCTTTCTGCACTTCATACCCGCTGGAAGAGATTTTGCTCATTTCCAATTAAAGTCAGTTTTTACGTTTCAAAATTTCGAGTTGTAACCAAGATGCTGATGAGTTCGGTGCTTGAATATAGTTACGAAGTACAATTCGTTGAGTTTCATTCACTAAACTTACTTGACTCAAGAACTCTCTGGACTGTCTTAATGCAGGATTTTGACATTTCTGTCTTATGAAATGTTTATCTGAGATTTATTTGGATGTGACTTCATATTAGCTCCATTATTGCAGAGAAATACAATTATTTTTGTCCCATGTAGCTTGTGAATTTTTCGTATCTTACAGAAATCTGCGTTTTTTTCCATAACATCTTTGCAATGTGGTTCATGAGATCTCGGTTTTCTACTCTGCTATTTTACAATAACGAAAGTGTATATGATTAGGTACAATGCTTGTTGGCTTCCCTTGCTTGCCAAACATTCGGAATCTCGTATTTTTGAAGGTCCTTTGGTGGTTCCTCTTGACTGTGAGTGGATTTGGCACTGTCACAGGCTCAACCCGGTACGCTTTAGTCTAGGGAATAGTCATTATTTCTGATTATTCATTTCTGTTTGTTTGATGAAAAATTGAGTTGCTATTAATTCTGTTTGTTTCCATTCTTTACACAGGTAAGGTACAAACTTGACTGTGAGGAGCTTTATGGAAGTGTACTCGACAACTTTGATGTTGTCTCTACTGTTCAAGGATTTTGTGGCAGTCAAACTGAAGAAATCTGGAACAAATTGTATCCTGATGAGCCATACAATTCTGATTTGATTAACCTTGATCCTGAGGATATATCTAAAAGGACCGCTAGTCTTGCAAAATACACTAAATATGATCTAATTTCAGCTGTTAAGAGGCAGAGTCCATTCTTTTACCAGGTAATGGAGAGAATAGTGTTTTTCCAGTTGTCCCATTTCATGTAGTACAACCATTGAAATTATTGTTTGTTATACTCAATGCCTGATATTCTAACAGAGTTAGTTATGTCACCAAGGTTTACCAGGCCTGTGATCTTTATTTTCATAGCTTTGATTTGGATGTTTCATGGTTTGAATTAGTTCAACCTGACTCATCTTTGATTCTAGCAATTCGTGATTAGACCAGTGATGTCAAATAGAAGCTACAGCGGAACTATAATGTCATGGTGTAGTGAATTTTGGACATGCCGCTATTGTTCGAAGATACACGATTTAGTGCAAAATGTTGTTAGGTGCTATAGCATTTGTAGCGTAGCAGAATTTGCACAAATTGCAATTTTTCGTGATCTGCAATTGACGACAACATTGGATTAGATATATAACTTTTTACCATGTTTTGAGAACAGTTATGAATTATTCAAAACATCCATGATTTTATTTTGTATGATAGCATCTCCAATTAGTTATGGATGCACTGTTCAGCTTTTAGTCTGTTGGATTTTACCAGTGGTTTATTTTTTGGTGCACAGCTAGGCTAGTTCAGAATGCAGTATATTCTAAATGGTTATCGCTCGTCTTTGTGATAGGTATCAAGACCATACATAAAAGATGATCTATTTATCAAGGAAGCTGAGGCCAGATATAAAGGCTTTCTGTATCTTATCAAGAGAAACAAGGAGAAGGGTATAAACCGCTTTTGTGTCCCAACATACGATATCGATCTAATGTGGCATTCTCACCAGCTATATCCAGTTTCTTATAGTAAAGACCTCAATGAGGCACTTGGAAAAATATTGGAACACGATGATACTGACTCGGACAGAACCAAAGGCAAGAAACTGGATGTTGGGTTTTCTGGAACCACGAAACAGTGGGAAGACACATTTGGTACAAGATATTGGAAGGCTGGAGCAATGTATAAGGGTAATGCACCATCTCCTATCACAAGTAGCCCTTTTTCATCCACCAAGAATTGTAAGAAGGTTGTATCTTCCAAAGAGCAGCTACATGATAATTTGCTACAAGACCGGAATGTTGTGGAGGTACTTTAATATCTCTTTACCATAAGTTACATGTTTTAAGCTCAAGCCCTGAATTATGGGCATACATATATAAACAAGTTGATGAAACATTTCTTGATAATGTACATGAATATGCAAAAACAAGTGTATGCTACATATATCATATTATCATGAGAAGTTTGTATTGCGAAGTTGTTTTACTGGATCAATGGCAAGCTTATGAGAACTATTAGTTTAATGGACTATATGTGCGGCTACAAAATTCGACCCTTCTATACTGAATAACTGCATTAAAAAACAGCTTATGTTTATGTGCAAGAGTATTATAACTAAAAGTAATTTCCTCTTGAATCCATTTCTAGGTTTTCTTGGAGTTTGTTGATGTTAAAAACTTACCAGATGGACTGGAAGGAAGTCTCTTTGTTTTATTTTCCAAATCACAGCCTGATGCATTCTTTGAAGCAAAAAGGAGACTTAGTATTTTGTCAAAGTCTAGAGAGAAACAGGTTGCGTCTTTCCAATGCGAACCTACTGGCGAGCTGCTTTTCGAACTCATGTCCCATTCTTCTTCAAAGTTATCATTAAGAAAATCACCAAAGACACTGGGTTCTGCTGCAATCTCTATGCAAGACTATCTTGAACCAGTTTCAACGCTCTATATTGAGAAATGGTTAGAGTTGGTGCCAAGCTCTGGTCCTATGAGCACAAAGCCAATCATGTTACGAGTAGCCATCTCATTTACTGCTCCAATTCCTGCCCCATATACGCTCCAATTGGCTCAATCTCGTCCAGTGTCAAAAAATACATGTTTCTTTAACCTTCCAGTTAAGCCTCAACAAGCCAAGATCTGGACTCATGCCACAGATGAAAATGGCACCAGAATCATCAGCCTGCAAATGAGGTACATCTTTTTCTTATGTCATCATGTCATGTATGACTTATATGGTCTTCTTGTCTTTGGAAGATCTGAGCATGTAAGTTACCGCTTCAAATGTGATATGCGTCTTGGAAATGTCAACATGTTTTAATTGCATTTGAATAATCTCTGAAGCACCTAGTGTTAGGTTGCATCTAATTCCAAGATTGTCAATTGTATTGGTCCATTGCAACCAGTGGCAGAGCCCTTCATGGGCTGGGGTGGGCCACGGCCCACCCGGAAAAATTAAAAAATCAACGATTATAGGTCTATTTTGCGAGGTTTTATACAATTTTATGTCGGTTTTAGGTTTCGGTTGATCCAAATTCCCGCAAAGTGGTGTTGTTGCCCATCTGAAAAATTTAAATAATTCAATTATAGATCTATTTTGCGAGGCTTTAAACAATTTTTCAACGATTAATTTTAGTGGCCCACCCTAACTTTTTTTCCTGGCTCTGCCACTGATTGCAACTGCTTATAAATGTGTTTTCTAGTGTGCTAGTAAATGTATTTAATTACACTTAAATAATCTCTTCTTAAAGCATGCATTTCCATATGGTTGTCGTATACTTTAGTCAGAGATTAAAGATTTATACAAAGTGATTATGATTACCATTCATCTTTGAATTTCAACATAGTTCACATCTATATACAAAATTACTGACACTTGTCTGGAAGCTCATGATGGTTTTTCATAACTTTGATTACGTTCCAGGGACTTGAAAAATGCAATGAACATAGAAAATCTTGGAAAGGAGGTTGTTGGCCTCATGGAATCTGGTGAAACTCACACTCTTGCTGAGTATACGGAAAATGGGTGGAGTTTTATGAACAACCTTTGGTTGTTACACCTTCCAAACAAAAGCAAGAATGATAGCCATATCTTTGAGCTTACAGGCACCAAAACAGTAAGCATTTATTATCTTGTTTTAATCATCTTGTCATGCCATGAGATTTCTTGAATCTTGATTCTTCATGCGATTTATTAACAAATCAAATTACCGGTACATTGATGTCAATAATGTAGACTTCAAGGTGATGTTAGGAGTACAAAAGAACATGGCTGGAAGGCCTTCACTTAAATGCATACGTTTTTAGAACTTAGTCATTGACATCATGATTAGATACAAAACTCTACACAATCAATACAAATCTCTAGCGTGTATCTATTTTGGACATGATTACTATTTTGAATCCCGATTCATTCTAATGAATCGCAATCACTGCTTAAACTTTGTGTTGTCAACCAATTTTTTTGTCATACAGCCATTCACTTCATTGTCATTTGATTCATGACTTGACTAATGAATTATTTCGAGGTTCATATATGATATTTCAACTTAGGATTTTTTTCATGTTACTTGTTATACTTAAAGATGTTATATTTATATTGGTAATGTTTCTTATGATTTCTAATAAGATTCGATTTACAATTCAGAAAAATAGGCTTTTTGATCCACAATACGAATCTCGATTGATATCCATGAATGGCATAAGTAGAACCTCTTTGACACCATGTGGAGAGACGGTCAAATTCAAATGCATGGTCCATTTTTTTTCTTCTCTGCAGCAGTGTATCAAATTTGCCTAAATGAAATTTACATAGTGCATATTTTAGATCAGTGAGATTGATAATGATTTAATACACACTAATACACAATGACTTATCTTTTGTTGTCTTGCTTTCTATGTATTTCCATGGCTTCATAGAGAATTCTCTTAAAAGTTTCAAAACCATTATTCTGTTTGCAAAAAGCTACTACTAAGAATTGGAAATTCATGAAGTGTGTTTATCTGATCTGAGCATGATCTGCCTTGGACATAAAATTGTTAAAGATGAACATGAGAAAGAATTGGGCAGCTATCAATGTTCAAACATTAACTAAATTCATTTGATTTTTGGCACAGATCAAAATATTTCCCGGAAGAAAGGGAGAATATGAACTGAGATATAATTTGAAACAAGGAAATGAAATGGACTTCTTAACAGCAGTTGAATTCTCCATACAAGATCCTTACGGAAAAGCAGTAGCATTGCTGGACTTGAAATCTAAACTTGTTTCGGTACCTACTTTCTTACTAACTGCCGGCGCTGCTACTATATTAAACATTTTCTTTTTAAGGCATGCACGTGCATGATATTAATTTCTACTATATTGTTTGTGTTTTTTTATTTTTTAATAGGCAAAGGAAAAGTGGATGGTGTTGCCCGGAATCATATTGGCTTTTATTGCCTCTGATATAATGCAAAAGGAAGGATATGAAGGCATCATTGCCAAAAGTAAAGATTTGGAAGTGAATGACACAAACGAGGAAATCGAAAGGAATGACTTGAACGGAGCGGAGTTAAGCAGAGAAGTGCACAGTGGAGATGTTGCGATTACAAAAAAGGTTGTACTATCAAGTGGAGGGTGTGGTAGTGGATGTGGCAGTGGCTGTGGGAATGCAGTGAGAAGTGGTGGCTGTGGGAGCTGCGGTGCTGGTGGTTGTGGCGGAGGGTGTGGAAGCATGATTAAGAGTGGTGGCTGCGGTAGTGGTTGTGGCAGTGGCTGTGGAGGAGAGTGTGGAAATATGATCAAGAGTGGTGGTTGTGGAGGCGGCTGTGGTGGAGGGTGTGGAGGAGGTTGTGGAAATATAATCAAGAGTGGTGGCTGTGGAGGTGGCTGTGGTGGAGGGTGTGGAGGAGGGTGTGGAAATATAGTAGAGAGTGGTGGCTGTGGTGGCGGTTGTGGTGGTGGTTGTGGTGGAGGGTGTGGAGGAGGGTGTGGAAATATGGTGGGGAGTGGAGAGTGTGAAAATGACAGCATGAAGAAGAGTAGTGGTTGTGGTGGAGGATGTGGTGGTTGCGGTGGTGATATTTTGGACGGTAAGTGCGGCTTCAATGAGAATTTGAACGAGGAAGCACACAACATGAATGAAGAACCAGTTGCTGCTGCATGAAGCATGTTTGATATGTTCATAAGTACTGTACAAACCTATGGGTAAGAGATCTCTCCATTGCTTTTTTTCATAAACAGAAATAAAGTGTAAAGAACAAACATGAGAGAGTTGATTGTGTGATATATATAATGAGATTATATGAATTGCATTTAATTACTTGTGTGAGTATTTTTAATAGTGTCAGTATAATTTTTTTTTAAATTCTGAGGTGGGTTGGTGTGGCTATGAGGAATGCTAGCAACACACATTCTAACACACACTTTTCAACACACTCTCTTTGATTGGTTAAAAGTCACATGGGTCCCACCAAATCATGTGGGTCCCATATGAATTTTAACCAATCAAAGAGAGTGTGTTGAAAAGTGTGTGTTAGAATGTGTGTTGCTAGCATTTTTCGTGTGGCTATAGCCACGCCATACCTTTAGTAGGTTTGCCCATGATTAGTAGTAATATCAATCAGCTATTGATATTGCTTTACAAAAATAAGTTGCTATTGGACTTGATCAACATTTTGCTTTTCTAAGGTCATTCAAACCTCCAAGCAGAAATAAATTACTATTGTTAAAATAAATGTCGAAGCATTACATAATCTCCACATAGATTTGTCGTTTGAAGCATTTTTAGATAGAGGTGGACAAATGGAACCACCGATCGAACTGGACTGTCTTTTACGCGAAAGGACAGTTTAAATTGGGTTTGCAAGTTAAACAGGTGGAAGAAAGCATATAATACAGTTGCATGCGAATAAGTTCTGGATGAGAAAATTGGGTCTGTCACTATTTTGAATAAGAAATGATATATTGACAACTATATAGGTAGTGGTAGAATTTTGTTTCAGCATTGCAAATATGAATGGTTAGTTTCAACAATTTTCTTGGGACTAAAGGAAGCTTCAACTGCAAGGTACAAACAGTCAAAGCAAAAGTTTCAAGACTAACTCAGCCATAAATAATTTCGCAATAGATTAGGCAATAGAATAGACAATTCAAATTTCATTTCCTTAAATTTCTATTTTGTGGCATTCTATATAAGAGGAAATCTGAACTATGAAATTCTAGAGTCGTTAGAAATTCCATCAGAATAGACTGTGACATAATCTGGCTCCTTGATGATACAAATATCTAAATCTTTTATTCCCACTTTACTAGGTAGGTAACAAGAAAGTGTTGGAACAAAAGAAGCTGAATTTTTCTCAGGTTGTACAATCTTTTACAAAATATGATCAAACTTAAATATTAGATGGTTCCAAATTTTCAATATGTTATAATGTCTCACCAGTTTTAATTTGGGTGAATTAATTTAACATCCTAAAAAAAAAAATATATATTCCACTTCTTTCATTGCAACTCCAATGCACATTGATTTAGATCGCAACTTCTTAATCACTATGTTAATAGCAAATCTCATACCAAATCTTCAAGCCAAGTAAAAAAATTCAAAGGTCTCGAGAGAGTTAACCAAACTTTCATCTTTCCTTTTTGTTTTAGCATCATTACTATTGGAATTGTACAATTCTAACAAAGTTAACTTTATTTGAGGCGCTTGAAATCTAACAGCTTTCACACTTTTGACTCAACTGTATTGCACAAAGATTTCACTATTAAGTCCGAAAACATTGTCAACTAAAATCTTCCATCTTATAGCAAAACTTACAAATAAGGTGTATGAGTTGCACAATTCCCAAAGAAACATCTTTAATACAAGAATGGGCCATATATGAAAGAATGAGATTAAGACTATGACAAACAGATGGCATATATAAAGTCCTTTGATTTATTTCAATTAATCTCTTTTGAACCCCTTGGTGTTCTCCATTTATATTAGAACCATTGTCATAACCTTAACCACTCAAGAACATTATCATGGTCATTGATGGGATTGTCATCATTCAAATTTTCATTAGATTGTTTAAGATTATCTTCTTCTACGACTAATTCATCAATTTAGATTTTCATTACATTGTTTAAGATTATCTTCTTCTACGACTGATTCATCATTATTTGAAGACACTTCTACTCTTTTTACAAACAAATTTATCTATTGTTCACTTTTGTGATTCTGTTAATTCTAAAGCTCATTTTCTTTTCTTTTTCCTATTTTTTTTATTACAAGTTACATGTTTTTCGGAAACATTATACGAAAGAATGTGGGGTGGTGGAAGGCTAGGAATTAAAACTCTCTTTAAAACATCACAATAAATTACTAATGCACCAAAAAAGAACTAAGCACATCACTAACAATCACACATATCTTTAAAATTTAAGTAATTTTTTTAGGATCTAATAGACGCCTAATTCTTTTTGTTGCCTGAATTTAATACTTATTTTTAAAAACCTAAGACAGACGGTCATTCTTTTTACTTTGTCTCATATTCTACTATGTGTAGGGATGACAATTATGAATATAACCCAAGCTGAAATCATGTCACTTCCGTATCCTATTTTTGGACCTGGTTCTAGAATCTAGCGGCAGGCTAGTGTTTAGGGACGATTAACATCAATCAAGTATAACTTGTCCTAGGTCACCTCTTATTCACCATTAATTGTTACTTCCATAACGAGTGTTCTTAGGACAAAAACACTTGTTTGCAAGTCCCTTAAAATTATGTTAAGCATACACTTTCAACTTAGCTTACTACAAATATCCCAAAAGTTGTATATATGGTAAAATATTGAGACTTTATCACTTCAACAGTTTTCTTTTAATTTCTTTTTCTTTTTTGGATACACTTCAACAGTTTTTCAACGGTTGTTAGACGAAATCTGTATATATATCATGCTTAATTTAATTCAAAGGTAATATTTGTTACAAGATTTAATAATATGTAGACAAGAAATCATTTAAAAGAGAAAGATGTAATGTTTAAAAAATATTCTACTTCTTTCCAAAAAAAAAACCCATTCTACTTAACAAGAAATGAATTATTTGAGCCCAAAACATATTGGAAACAAGCTAAACATCAAAGAAATCCAATGTCTCCGCACAATTAGTGCATCCAAACGATCAATGCTCTATGATGACAATCAGTCATACACTATTTTTAAAGTCATTTTAATTAAGTTTTTATTCTGGTTTTATTAGTTTAGTATTTAATTTAGAGTCATTTTAAATAAATTATCATTTTTATTTATTGAGTCAAGTGATATAGTATTGCTAATATATGATGGGCAAAGTGATAACGGAATGAAAAGAAACAAAAATAAAGCCACAAGGCAGTTGTGAAATTAAGAAAGTCATTGGATTATAAAAAGAGGAGGTGGCTTGAGCAAAAGAAAAACGTAACAACATGCTGTCGGGAAATTGGAAAAGAAAAGAAGCCCAAAACAAGAAGGACTATAAAAAAAGCCAATTACACAACAGGAAGAATTCATTCACGTTGGTGGAAGCTAGCCGCACAGTGCACAACACGTTTTAGGCAGTAGCAGTACACCATTTGTTGAGATTTTTGGTTTATTAGAGAAAAGATGACATTTCTAGAGAGAAACACAAAGCAAGGTGTTAGGAGTAGATTCTACCTAAGATTTGTTGAGACATCATGAGTCTAGCCATGGAATCTTCATATTTCTAGCTTATTTATTCAATATTGATCGTTTAATATATGGTTCTAGCTTATTTATTCAATATTGTTATTATTCTTGCATTTAAAGCTTTATTTGAGATTTGAAATGTTATTGACAAATATTTTTCGGATCTAGGGTTAGAATAATAATCTATCTAAGTTTTAATTCTAGACATAGGATTTAATCTTTGATAATCACTTTTGTAATAAAGAACTTAATGCTTTTGGGACGTTTAATAGATTGGGAAATCGTCGATTAAACGATTTGATCGACTTTGTGATTGTTTAATAATTTGGGAAATCGACTTTTGAATAGTCCATTAGAAATCACGACATCATTTGGACACGAATGATGTTGTTGAGTGATTGTGATAATATCGTTTAAAAAGCTAGAATCTGTTATTTGATCGTGAGATTGCAGTTGTTACGCTTGGTTGAGTGTCTCTGATCCCAAGTGAAATGATCATATCTCTTCTCTATTTATTTTATGTCAAATAGTTTATATCGGTTTACACAAACAAACATTTTAAATTCATACACTTAGAACAATATTGATTGTTGAATGACTTAAATATCGCGCTAGTCCCTGTGGAGACGATATACAATACTTACTTTTGATTGATAGAAAAATATTACATCACTCCATAATACAATAATCAACTAAAAAAAAAAGACAAAAATTGAAGTAAAACTATGAAAGAATAATAATAAAAAAAATCAATATGTACTATCATCATTTAGTCATTTAATATTAAACAATAGAAGAATAATTTGGGTAACTTATTATCCAATCCAATCCAACTCGGAAATTAATGAGTTTATCCAAACCGACCTAATCGTATAATGGATAGTTATTTTAACTCACTCAAACTATTGAACCTTACATGATTAGGGTTTTTAGTTTGGTTAAACTCAACCCAAACCGACTCACGTACACCCTTAATCACAAGTCTCCTTATGGAATCTGTGAAGAATTTCATATGATTTTTCAGCGACTAGAAAGAGAGAATCAACATGTGTTAAGGTTTTGTTTTTATAAATGGACTAAAATTGGTGATGTGATTAGTTTGTTAAATTTTATCGATTTAGTACTATTTAATATTTTTTTAACATTATATGATAATCTAATATAACAAGAGAGATATTTAGTTAACATTGTATGTGAAATTCAATATTTCTTGACTACCAGCTACCCAAAAACAAACACTTCAAAAGATTGTCCAAAACATCATAGAAACATGCCCTTGACAAATACAATTTAAGTGTGACAATCAAAATAATCATGAGCCCATAAATAAAACTTAAAATTAGCCACAAAAGCATGAGTAAAGACATTTATTTATTTGGCTAAATTGCATTTTTGGTCCCTTAATTATTTAGGTAGTATCGTTTTGGTCCCTTAATTAAAATTCGATTTATTTTGGTCCCTTAACTTCTCTCCGTTACACATTTTGGTCCTTTCCGTTAGTTTTAATTCAAAAATGTTAGATTTTCTTCATCTTCTTCTCCTCTTTTTCATCTTCATATCATCTCCATTAATCTTCAACAACAAGAATCCCAGAAAAATTCCAGAAAAAAAATGAAGAAACCTAACATCTTTGAATTAAAACTAAAGGAAATAACTAAAATGTGTAACGGAGAGAAGTTAAGGGACCAAAATAAATCGAATTTTAATTAAGAGACCAAAACGATACTACCTAAATAGTTAAGGGACCAAAAATGCAATTTAGCCTATTTATTTAGTTACTTAGTTCAATACTAACATAACAACTTCACCTAACATTCACCAAATATACACTTCATCTAAAACAAGCACTTGTCAAATTCAATTTAAGTGTGACAATAACAAAATCATAAGTCCAAACATACAATATATGCTTAACCATAACAAAAACATGAGTTAAAAAAACAACATGACCACCATCTATTTATTGAGTTATTTAATTCAATGTTAACATAACATGAAAAACTATCACCTATTATTTACCATACCAAAAAAAAAACATTATTGTCTTGTTGAATAAATTAATCCGATATTTTTAAAATCTATCTTTGATATTATGTTCTTTTTTATAAATTCGCATGTTCGAATTTATTTATAAACAGATGAAAATGATGTTTGAGGGCTACTTTTTGAACAATAATGGCATCCTCTTGTGTGTGTGTATATATATATATATATATAAGCTTTATATATTTTTAAACCAAATAATTAGAGCTTTATACATATTAGTTATTATATCAAACTAGCATGCAGAAGCTCTTTTTTGTTTCACTTTAAAAAATTCCTTTTCTAATTGAAGATTTTATTGTCACCTAAAATCGCAAAAAAAAAAAAAAAAAGTTGCAAGTTTACTTTTACTAGAACTTGCAGGTCTATTCTTGAAAAGATCAACAAGTGTTTCACGGAAGTATCTGGATCCTTTATCGGATCTAAGTTCTTAGAACTTCCATCATCAACAACTACACAAGATGAAGAAAGAATATGAATATAACTAAATAAATTATAATAACAGTTGAATAATGGAATTTTATTTGAAAATTTCGGATTATAGTTAACAGTGTATAATGAATTGATCAGATCTACACTCAGATGACTTTTCTTTCCAAAATCAGCTAGAAGAAGAAACGATGAAAATCAGCAAAAAAATGAATCATAAAAAATGATCAGTTGAACTCAAAGAAAATTAAGTTTACCAGAAACTTTGGATCTTCATCTTGAATTTCAGACTCTTTCTTCTCCATCTCAAAGCTTCACTTCCCTTTGTTTTCTTTATATTCTCAAACAAAGTGTGATTTGTGAAATGACGCTAAAATTTAAGTGTATATATGTATAAGTTCAATAGAAAAATGGTTATGAATTGTGATTAGCTGTTAATTTAATAATAAGGAAAAAATACAAAGAGTAAATAAGTGAAAGAAAGAATGGTAAATGACACATGCATGTTTACCAAAGTAAGGATGAGACCGAAGTTGGACCGGAGGGTAGTGGAACTCTTTTTCAAAAATACCCTCGTTGAAATTTTAAATTTCAACGATATTTGATTTGAGTTTTAAAATTCAGACACATTATTATGAGAAGTCTGCCATTTTGAAAGGAAAAAAAATGCTAAACACCATTTTAGGATTTTTTTTTTTCTTCAATATCTAAAATTTTAGAATTCAGATGCACATAGTTTATTTCACATAGTTTACTTTTATGCATATTTACTTCAAGCTACACACTATTATATCACTTATGTAATATATAGTTCGTATATTTGTTGACTAGTTTTGATATTATTTTTTCCCATAGTCAGCTCTAAAATGTAGTTAGAAGTATAAATAGCATCAATCAATAATTAAAGAGATAATTACACTCACCTCCCCTAAGATCTATTAAAATTACACGGACACTTCCTCTAATTTTAAAACCTACACATAATCTCCACAGTTACAATTTTCATGAGTTCGTAACCGTTGAATGTCTCGGTGTGCCTTACAACGGCTCCTGCATCTCACAACTATATAAAGGGACTTGACACAGTCCCCAAACTCCATTCTTTCTCTCTTACTGATTTGAGCATTGAAGTCTCTACAGGTACACAACTCCGTCGTTCCAAAGCTCATAAACATCCATAACAACCGCACCATACGTCATATCATTATAATCAGGTAATCATAGGCAAAAGCTTAATGGAATTTAAGAGTTTTTTTTCTTTCCAAAAGGAGCAAACACTAGTTGTTACATGTTGTTATAAACACATAACGATACAACCTATACAAGAGTCATTATTGCTAAGATACTAAAAATAAAAATGAAGATAATGATGGAAGAGAATATGGTTGAGAAATGGCGTTGTGTCACATGTTAATGATTTTGTTTTTTTTAATGAAAAATGTTAATAGTTAGTTGTTATATTAATTTTTTTTAAGGGAGTTAATTGTTATATTAATATTTACTTTTTTTGTCTACGTTTGAACCTAGAACCTCCAACTCTAAGTTAATTGAGTTATCCAACCCACGTGTGCTAATGAATCAATATCAATATGCTTTCATTAAGTTCAAATGTCATTGGTCCTCATGAGTTTAACTCAATTGGTAGGGACAATACATAATATATGCAAGGTCCGAGGTTCGGACCCCGACCACCACAAAAAAAAAGGTTCAAATGCCATTGATGTATTTTTTTTACGTTAAAGACAATTTTATTAACGCAAGTATGACAATAAATCAAATGCCAATACTACAGAAATACAAGGCGGAGTTTCTTCGATCCATATGGAATCTGAATTCTTAAGAGCATATTTAGCTAAATAATGAGCAGCTTGGTTGGTTTCACGCCTAACATGCAAAAAATTTAAACTACGAAAACTACCCTTAAAACTAATACAATCTCGAATAATAGAGCCAACATAGTTGGGAGATTGTTGGTGAGCATTCAACGCTAAAACCACATTAGAAGCATCCGATTCTGCTATAAGATTCAAAAAAGACATGTCTTTTACAAATTCCAAACCCTTCCGCATAGTTAAAGCTTCTGCAACCTCTGAATCTGGTAATGAAAAGACTTGCAAGGAACTAGCACCAACGACAACACCTTCATTATCTCTCACCACAACACCAATACGCCACTTATCACCCTCTATCGGACCTGCTACATCAACATTAAAGTTATAGAAACCACTAAAAGGAGGTGTCCAATGAACATCAGATATTGGTAAAATTGGACCTCCACTTAATGTCTCCACCAACACCGTACTAACACTCTTAAAATTCTCAATAGATCTTTGTGCTTTTTGAATAGACGCCACATCAACCAATGTCTTTGATGTATTACATGCATTGAATATGTGCATTTAAATTCAATCCTCTTGTTATCAGGTTTCAACGGATTTCTAGGTACTATAGGAGTACAACAAACATCAAAACAAAAATTTCAAGAGTAAATAGTAAGTAGTTAACCATATATAGTTCAGCAATAGATTAGGCAATAGCATAGACAATTCAAATTCCATTCCTTAAATTGCAATTTTGTATAGTGTTCTAAAAATAAAGGACAAATTAAAAGTGAATCTTTGAAAAGATAAGTCCATCAAAACGAATTGAGTTCCTTTTAAAAAAATAAAAATCAAGACGAATTGAGTAAAAGATCCGTAATGTAAATACATTTTTGCCAATTGACTATTTTTAAATGGTTAAGATCTTTTCGAACAATCCAAACCTAGCGGATACGTTTGAAGTTACAAACCCTACCCACGATATACATTATTGATTCATTCACACTCTCCACAAAGTCGACCACTGTGGGCTTCCTCAACCAACACATGACGTGTGTTCCAAGAAAACAAATGGAAGCAAGTTTGTATCTACCGGACGAGTGTTGGGGAGTCTGTGTTTCAATTCCTCAACGACGGCGATGATCACCACCACCGTTACTTGGAACATCTCTCCCTCGTTTCCAAACAGTTTCTCTCCATCACCAATCGTTTTCGATCATCCCTCACTATCTGTGATTTAACCCTTCCTTTCCTTCCCCGCCTCCTCCACAGATTTCCCAACCTCACATCCCTCGACCTCTCCCAATTTCATGGTGACCTTGACGAGCTTCTCACCCATATATCACTTTTTTCTTTGGATCTTAGATCGCTCAACCTCTCCAACGGATCCGCCATGCCCAGCAATGGGCTGCAAGCTTTGAATGAAAAGATGAAGATGACTTTGATCTCTCTCAAATGCGTCAACATGGATGGTCTCAGACACCCCAACCTGGCGCCCATCTTCAATTGTTTTCCTTTCCTCCAGGAACTCGACCTCAGTCACTCGCTAGGTCTGCTTGATTTTAAGTTGAAGGAGGTGTCTTTGGTCCTCCCCAAGCTCCGTAAAATTAATCTATCGGGTAATAACATCTCAGATCAATCACTTTTTTATTTATGCAAGAATTGTGAGTTTCTCGAAGAGATCGAGATGATGTCTGTATATCATATAACTGTTGCTGGAGTTGCTTCTGCTATCCGCGAGAGACCAGGTTTGAGGTGTTTGTCTTTTACCATCTCTAATTCAGCAGTATTAGCATTAGAACGGCCTCATTCCCTTTTCACTGCCTCGTTGTTCAGTTTAAAGGGTTTGACTTGTCTTGATTTGTCCTTTTCGTGTGTTGAGGATAAACTCTTGTTCTCTCTTGCAGAGGAATGTCTTCCTTTGAGGAGGCTTGGCTTCCAATGTTGTTTTGGTTATAGTTATAGTGGAATCTACCGTTTGTTATCTAAGTGTCAATCTCTTCAACATTTGAATCTTCAAAAGGCCAACTTTTTGTATGACCAACATTTTGCTAGGTTGTGTTTGTTCCTTGCTGAATTGATTTCTATAAACGTTAGTTTTTGTAGCAACCTCACGGAATCAACGTTGTTTGCATTTGCTAAAAACTGTCCTTTACTCACCGATATCAATATGGAGGAAACTAGTATCGGGAAAATGGTTGCGGAGAATCTGAATTCTTCGGTGGATTTTGTTGTAAGCCCTCAAGTGAAGTCTCTTCATTTGAAGGGCAATGCATGGTTGATGGATGAAAGCATCCAAATATTTGCTACCTTTTTTCCGAATTTGGAATTGCTTGATTTGAGCTCTTGCTATTGTATATTTGACGGTGTTGATGAAGTTTTAAGGAGAGGTTGTAATATTAAACATTTGAGCTTAGCCTCCTCTTTCGGAGCCAAGCTATTTGAGATGAACTTTGTAGTTCCAAAATTGGAGGTATTGAACTTGTCTCGATCCGCAACTGATGATGAAGCACTCTATGAAATCTCAAAGAGTTGTTGTGGTTTATTGCAATTAGACCTGGAAAATTGTTATGATGTTACAGATAAGGGAGTGAGGCAAGTGGTAGAAAAATGCAGATAGCTGAGAGAGATCAATTTGAGGGATTGTCAAAATGTGGCTGGTAATGTTGTTTCCGAGATTGTACTTTCAAGGCCATCGTTGAGAAAGATAACGATTCACCCTTTTTATCATCCCAGTGATCATGAAAGGGAACTCTTCTTGCATCATGGATGCCTTGTTTCTTAGTGCTTATGCACTTCTTTGAGACTTTTGAAAATGCCAATTTACATTTGTTATATTTGTTTGGTTATATAAGATTCCAATATGCTAGTTATATGATCTTGGGAGCTTGTTATGTAACTGATCTGCTGGACTTCATTCAATAGAAAAGGTTATACTTGAAATTTTTCCTTTCATTTTTTTTCTTAATTTGCTAGAAATTCATGTTAAATATATACTGTATTTATGTAGGTACACGTTTTGGTTCATGAGATTAGACCTTAACTTTTTGTTGCATATTAATGACCATTAGTTCAAAATAAAACTTTATATCATAGTTACATATATTGTCATCCAAAATGATAGGTTATAGGTTATGATTTACGATCAAACACTATCAGTCAGCTTGTAATGGTTGTTTATGATCAGTAGTTTTCTCGGTATATAAGTTCAATGAAAAAAGTCTTGATTCAAATTTCCATGTGAATCTTCAAGTTTCAATTCAACCATTACAATAAACTAATGTGTGAGTGTGATGTCAAGTTAGCTAGCTATCTTCTTTCTCTACTAAAACAGGTACTGAATGGTACTTACAGTTTTTTCATTCTTTGAACTAATTGTCAATAAGTTTTGAATTTAGATATACAAACATAATTGTAACATCATCATGGAAGTGTCTCCTCACACCTTGTTCAATCTTTTGGAGGTCTGAGAATCTTATTTCTCTCTTCTTAGCTGCATCCCTAAGAAGAGAGAAGAATAGGCTTTCATCCTACACATAACCAAACACTGAACTGCACACTGCTAACTGACACTACATTATTCTAAAACAGCAAAAGATGTACTCCCACATTGAAGCATTGCAATTTCCATGTGAAATATATTGCAAATGGGGCAGCAGCCAGCAAATTATACATGGTTATGGTAAAAGATAAATCAAGTACCTAATCATTTAATCATGACATGTGAAATATATAGATTAACTTAACTCACCTCATATTGTTTATTATGGCTGATTATTCAACATTGAGGTAGTGAAGAAAGGAATAGAAGAAAATATAATATGTTTTTAAATATTATATCCCCTGAATATCCAAAAACAGTGAGCAATGCAATAAAAATACTAGAAATGCTTTAGTTATACATATATGATATATTACAACAGTGTTAGTAGTAAAGCATGTATCCCAAGACTAAAAATATTCATGATTCAATTAAACCATAAAAAATGTAAGAATGAACAAAAGTACATAGCCATCATATTCTTCCAATTTAGAGCAACTAGCCAGGTAAATTTACTCCTTCCACCACATGAAGATTTTCAATATCAAAGTGTTCAAGAATCTGGAATATGTTTCTCTCCAAGATGGTAGTAACAATATTGAGCCTACCAAGCCAATGAAACCAGTGAAGAATCCTATCCCCATGCTCATGTATAATGCTTCTAAAAATATTGAATTCTCATCTCCTGCTTTTTTTGTTAGCACTGGATGTTCTGCTGGGTCTTCACCATGACATTTTCTATCAAGAGGTTTTCCAGAGATTGAAATTACCATCAAAACTTGAAGTGTCAAACGTCTGCAACTGCGTTCCAATTGGAATTTTTCCATAGAGCTGATTGTTTGTCAAGTCCAACCAAGTGAGACGATCAATATGAGCAAGACTGGATGGAATTCTGCCTGAAAGATGATTTCTTGAGAGGTCAAGAAACTCAAGTGATTTGAAGTTTCCTATGTTTGAAATGATTTCCCCACAGAGATTGTTCCTTGACAAATTTAAGGAAATCAATCCAAATAAGTACCCCATTTCAGTTGGTATTTTCCCTGTAAGATGGTTACTTGAGAGATCAATGCTTTTTAAAAACATATCTGCATTTTTGTAGAGTTGGTCTACGCCTTTCCACATAAAGAATAGGTAGAAATTATATTGTACATTAAAGTACCTATTGTTGAAGATATATGAGTGCTCCATTGATGTAGTTGAGTTCATAATGTCATGAGCCATTGAAGTAAAATTCTTAACACAGGTTGGCATTTGTCCTGACAAGCTATTTAGCGACAAATCCAAGACATGAAGCTTTCTCAAATAACAGAGGTTTAAAGGCATACTTCCATTGAAGTTATTGAATCGAAGATTTAAGATTACTAGCTGGTCTAAACTGTCTCCAATACCATGAAACATATTTTCTCCAAGGTCCAAAAAGGCCATGTTTTTTGAGCAATTTTTCAAGGCGGGGGTAATTTGTCCGGTCAAACTATTATTTCTTAAAATCAAAGCCTCGATGTTAACAAGTGCATTCATTGAGAATGGGATGTTTCCGGACAACTTGTTATTGCTCAAGTCAATAAACTGTAATGAGGATAAATTATTCCAACAATCAGGCAACTCGCCATTTAATTGATTGTTTGACAAATCCAAAACTTCCAAAATGTTAGGCTTACTTTTGCTGCATAGAAAGGAAGCTAAATCTGAAATTTTATTATTGGAGAGATGCAGTGCTGCAGCTTGCAATAAAAATGAAGGAATGGCACCTTCAAGTTGGTTTGAACTCAAATCTATTTCAGGATAGTTGGTAAGATTGATTTCCAAATTTGGAATCCTGCCGGTGAGATTGTTGTTTGAAATGGTCATGGAAACTAGTGTTTGCAATTTGCTCCAAAACCAAGAAGGCATCGGAGGTAGACTACCGACATTTGAAAGGTAAAGAAATGATAAGTTATTTTGTATTTGAAGCCAATTAGGAAATCTAGAATCCATATTACAATATGACAAATCTAACTCTTGTAATTGAAAAGGAGGAACCCAATCATCACTAACCTTTATAGTGAGGGAGTTGTAAGACAAATATAAGTATTCCAATTTGGAGAAGTTAGTGAAATGATATTCAGAGATGACACCTTGAAAAAAGTTTTTGCTCAGGATCAACATCTCTAACTTCGTCAGCGATCTGATGCTCGAGGGTATTTCTCCAATTAATTTATTGCTAGCAAGATTCAAAATTCTCAAAGACGGGAAGACTGAAAGGTCAGGTAACATGCCAGAAATCTGATTATTCGATAAGGATAGTACCTGTAACGAGGATACATTTCCAATGCAGTGAGAATAGTTGTTATGGATGATAAAATCTGAAAAGTCTCCACTCAAGTTGTTAAAATCAGCAGCAAATGTCTCCAAGGTGCATATATTCAGAATAAATCTTGGGATTTGACAGCTTATATACAAATAACTAAGGTCTAGATATTTTAGATGTTGCAGCTCGGTTATTGAAGGATTGATTTCACCACTCAAATAGTTTGTTTCTGAACCATGCAGATCAAGACTTTGAACATAACCTGTTTCGTTGTTGCATCGAACTCCCATCCATTTGCAGCAATCTGCATTTGGATCATCCTTCCACGTATACAACGTACCAAACTCATCTTGGAGACCTTGTTTGAACGTCAGGAGTGCATGTTTATCCCTCTCATTGCATTTTGTGTCGCCATTCTCGGTTGCTGAGTTGAACCCGACATTGGAGCACAACACGAACAATGCATGGAATATAAGAACAATATAGTTTCTCATCATAATTTTACCAACAAAATAAAGCTGAGATTATCTAATGGATGCTATATTCTCAAGTGTTATACAAACACAAACATATATATAAAGAATTGTGTTCAAGAAATGTGTTTATTTTCCCAACTTCCTCTAATCTTAAATCTCTAATTTCCACTATTCTTTTGTTTTAATAAAATTCATTTTTGACATTATTTTTGTATGGGTTGTGTTAACTTACTTTCCAATAAAATGTTTCTATCTTTGGTTTTTTAACTTGTGCCTTGAGGGCACAAGTTAACATTTCCCTTTTTGTATAAGCACTTTCCATGAATTTTTTTTTATCAGGATTGTTAAATTCTTTTATATTTCATGAAGATTATATTTGTAGCCTAATTTTTATGGTCCATCCATTTAATGCTCAAATTATATCCACATTCAAAGATAAGATTTTGTCATTTATACGGTCTCAACTTTTAATTGATTGAACGAAACAACGACCCTTATTTACAAGTTGCTCACATACGCGTGGAGTGGAAAATTGGGATTTTGAATTCATGCACTTGGGAAATCTTTGGCTCTTTGCAATTGTTCCAGCTACGCATAACAAATCTTCCGATCAAGATCAAACGGTTTAAAATCTATAACATAACCATACTTAAAATACGTTATTGGAATGTGAGCTATATGTTGTTTTAGGAAACGGTCAATCACGGATATACTAACAAAATATAAGTTACATCAATATAGAAAATAAGAAAACCGAGTTGAAACTATCAACTTATCTGATTTTCCCCATTTCCTTTTATGCATGTGTAACTTCATATTTAAACAAAAGCTGAATACATGAAAGTGTCAAAACAAAGATGTTGAATTGTTGTCAGAATGTAAAATCTTCCACAAAATATGTTTGCTTGTCAGAAACAAACTATTGGAAACTCATACAAGCAAACAAATATAAAAAAAAAATGTAAGTTTGCATTTAAAAAAGTCACAAAAAAGATCATAAACATCTTGCATTTCACACTTCAGCAGAACACTTTCAGAGTACTAGGAAACAAGGCATCCATGATGCAAGAAGAGTTCCCTTTCGTGATCACTAGGACGATAAAAAGGGAATCATTATCTTTCTCATCAATGGCCTTGAAAGTAAAATCTCGGAAACAACGTTACCAGCCATATTTTGACAATCCCTCAAATTGATCTCTCTCAGCTTTGTGCATTTTTCTACCACTTGCCTCACTCCCTTATCTGTAACATCATAACAACTTTCCAGGTCCAATTGCAATAGACCACCACAACTCTTTGAGATTGCATATAGTGCTTCATCATCGGTCGCAGACCGGGACAAGTTCAATACCTCTAATTTGGAAACTTCAAAGTTTATCTCAAGTGCATAATTATAAACGTCAAACAAAGTAAAAAACTATTTACTAAAACTTCAGCTTGAAGCATCATTTAAATAGCTAAGCTAGGTTTTTTATTTATATTTTTCTAGAAGCAGATTGACGGGTCACAGCAACACTCATCTAAGACGCAACAAAAACACATAGCTGCAAAACTAAAACAAAAAAAGAAAGAAAAATTAATATAAGTTGATAAATTAAACATGAACAAAACAAAATTAAACTATATAGTTCATTTTTGGAGTCCTTGTAATGATGAAAAATTGCAAAGGAAAAAATATAATTTTATATACTTAGACTAAACAGTTAAATTAGTTTAGTTAAGATTTTAGACTAACCATCCCTCAATGAATTCAGCAGTACTCTGACTTCTGGGTGGTGGAGCAGCATATTGAGGAGGTGCCATAACTGGGGGACCTTGATAATATCCTGCCAACAATAAACTTCCCACAAATTAAGGACATGATTTAATATATATGAAGAAATAAATGTGTACAACTAGAAAGAATACCTAAAACAAATTAGGAGAAAAAAAAAAGAATTATTTATCCATCAAGGGGGTAGTTTTCTCTACCATCAATAAATCATATCTTATGAGAAAAAACAATTTTTTTGATATATAACAAATAAAAAAATATTAGCTTCAGAGGATTGAAACTTTTAGCATAGTATGTTAGAAATCAGAAAGCTGTTATTTTACAAAAAAAATACTTTGTGACTCAAAATTAAAATCAAGTCTCAAACATTATTTGATGATAATCATCATGGTTAAGTATTCCATAAGATCTAGATATTGCATCAAGAGAAAAACATGATAAAGTTACCTTGAGCAGGGGAGGGAGAGGCATACTTGGGATCATTCATTCCTGTAAATTGGAATCAAAGCACAATATACGATTTATCTCTCATACCATTGTATATGTGATTTTTCATAAATAAAATTTATAATATTTTTTATGTGGGTCAATACATAATTTCTAATAGTACAAATTGTACAATAATCAAACTAATAAAAACTTCATGACAAAATAATTAATATGGGGGGCACTTGCCCCAATGTTTATGTATGTTGATATATAGATGTAATATCCTTAATGGCGGTTAGTTAATAATTGTCGTTTACTCTTAAAGTAAATGATAAGGAGTAACGACAATTAATTCTTATTAGAGGTATTAAAAGCTTAAACAACAATTTTCATTAATGTTAGCCTTACAATAACAATGTGGCATGCAAAATTATTTGTCGATACATTCTCAAATTGAGGAATGCTAGCAACACACATTCTAACATTTTTCAACATACTCTCTTTGATTGGTTAAAATTCACATGGGTCCCACCAAATCATGTGGGTCCTATATACTTTTTGTGGATTTCATATGAATTTTAACCAATCAAAGAGAATGTGTTGAAAAGTGTGTGTTAGAAGATGTGTTGCTAGCATTTCTCTCTCAAATTCCTTCCATAACCTTATACGTCGATGCTGAGATGGAAAATTATTTGTCACTCGAATAGATATAGACGTGGTGGTGTTTTATCCACATGAAAAAAACAACCTGTTTTATTCCACTTAGAAAGAACATCCTTATCCCACATATCATTAAGAATTTTGTTTTTGTCTAGCAAAAGACTAATTTTGTGTTTGACTTTCAGCTCAATTGTTTAATGTGTACTGAAAAAGGTTGGTTTACGATTTCCAAACCCTCTCTCGATGAGAATTGATTTATTTGTGTTAGATAAGATGGGAGATTTTGAGAATCAATTGTATTGGATCAAGAACAAACACACAAATGAATTTTTGTAAAAGAAAAATACACACATAAATAAGTTGAACACTACGTTTTTTTAATTAAAACTTTAAGATAGTGTTCAACTTTAAGACATTGTTTATGAATTCTCACACTTATATATTATTCAACATTCATTTTGTTCATTAAATGAAAGACTTCTAACTGACATTATATTTACAACAACAACTTGTATCTACTTCAAACAACATATACATTCTCTAGAGTATTCTTTGCAAATTCATAATGATCCAAGTTTTTTTTAAGGTTAATGTTCCAAGCTTATGAATACTCATTACGGTCTAATCAAATTATTGAAAAAGATTATATAAGTTTTCGTCGCTAAAAATTTTAGAGAATTTTTTATTTGCCCTTAAAAAATAAAACGGAGTATTTTCATCATTTTAAAATTTTCCGTTTCATTAATTTGGTCCCTAATTGACATAATTAAATTTGACATGTCCTTGTCATTTTTTTTAACATAAAAGACCTACTAAGTGACATAAGTTGCCTATGTATGGGACTGTTGTTGTGCAGGTTTGTCATTAGACCTAATAACACCTAAAAACACCATGAATCTTGGATTATATTATCAAAGGTTTGTTGTTGTCCTGAAAGAACCATGAACGTTACTGTGACGGTAAGAGATGACAAAAATGTCATAAGAACAACACTGGTAGAGAGTTACTATCCATAGGGGTTGTAAGAATATATAATGTACGCACTGTTAAACAAAATTTAGCGGATCATTTGACGAAAGGACTAGCTAAAGAGAAATTCCATAACACATTGATTAAGACGGGACTACTGTCGTGGAATCACTCATGATGGTAACCCGACCTAAATGATTGTAGATCCCAATAAATGGTTGTGCTATTTTATCAAAGGGGTGTCGTGGTTGATATTGTCCTTACATAATTTTAGACAGTATCACGAAATGTTTTAAAGAGAGCGACCTAGTATGTGACTTAGAATAGTAACCTCTTCGGTAATAGACAAATATTTTTAACTAATTTTGACTATTGTTCCAACAATGAATGATCCATCAAATGACACACATCTATCCTTTCCTTGAATTTATTTCACTTCCTTGAAGAAGTTGGAGCACCACCTTTTTTCTCTGTGGCACACATACTATCATTAAAATCGTCTGCTAACATCCACGGATCGATAGTGATATTAGCAATTTGCTTCAAACCATCCCACAGTAGTCTTCTATTATCTTCACTGGGGCTAGCATAGATTTGGGTAAAAAGTCACATCCTACCATTAGCAAATTGCACTCCCAAATGCATAAACTGGAATTTTTTTATTTGCAAGTTCACTGTGATGCAATCTCCTTTCCAAGCAACAATAATACCTTCAACATATCCATTGACTTCAGTCACAAGAAAACCATCAAATGCTAGCAAATTAAAATTTGCTTCAACACATTATTGGTTAAGTCATAGGATCCCCCCACTACCTCCATATCTGAATCAGAAGACATAGAAATACCCTCGTCGTTGGCATCAACAAACTCTTCCCCATCCATAGTAAAATTCCTAGGACTTTGCTCCCGAGTTATGTTCCCTTTCAATCGATGTACTACTATTTTAAGGAAAAAGCTAGGTAAGTCCATCCATATTTATAAGAAGTTTTTATGTGATTTTCTTGGTTCTAGTTATTAAAAAAATTAAGATGCATTAATCGCTAAAAAAAATACATGATTTGTCATACTCCAATTTTGTCGGACAAAAAACAAAGAGTCATTATATATGCAAATTTATTTCAAAAAAATAATATATGAGAATTTGTCATACTATATATTACCATCATTTAAAAAAATCTAATATGATATTTAACATTTATCGATATGCATTCATAAGTGAAAAAAAATAGAATACCCTCTACTTACTATTTTTAGTGTTAGTCAAATTTACATTTTGGTAGCTTATTGGTTTTCCTATTTTTTTTATCTTAAGTTTTGGTACAAAGCAATATAATAGATAATTTTAATCATATGCAGCAAATTTCATAAGCGCTTTAGTTGTGGTTTCTTTTACGTTTGCCATATTTTTGTTACTGAGACAGCACATGTCTACAACAGAATCACATGCACGCTTTTCAGGTCATATTGGAAACAAATTTCAATACAAAAATCGTTAGTGGATTCAACTATAAAAAGGGAGGAGAGGACTCTCACAAAATAGAGATATCTTTGTGATCATTAGTTTTCCCATAACCTTCATCCTCATAAACTCTTCTTCACTCAAATTCTCTTCATTATTAGAAGCACCAACTCAAAAAATCATTAAAAGAAACGTACCACTCTCACACTGTCACATACAATTTTCTCTAGGAAATAGACAATCCATTTCCAATTCTTTCACCCTTGTTATACTTTTGTTTTGATTTTCAATTTCTTATTATCTGTTATTTGTATATGCTCAGGATCTTCTAATACTAAAAAAATTCAAAATAATAGTGCATATGAATGGTCATCTATCGAAGATTAACACGCGATAAAAGAAAAACAATAATATGATGAACTCGATAAAATTGAGTAGTAATTTTTTCTTCAAATTCCTATATAAATATATTACTTTGTTTGTTTGCTGCTTTTTGAAAAAGAACATCAATTATACGGAGGTTCACTCTTTTTTTTTTTTGAAGGAAGGGAGGTTCACTCTTGTTCAACTGTTTTGTTAGTATTGAAATTTTATGTTTTAAAAAAATTAATTAGCTATTCTTGCTTTGATATTCTTAATAAATTTAATATTCTGTTAGAATCAACATTCTCATAAATTTAATATTCTTGCTTTGTTCAACTTCTTGTAATGAACATTAGGCATAATATGGTGTTTAATGTCTTTGAGATGAAGTGGCATCTCTAACACCTCATAGCCTATATATAGGCTATTTAAACTCTTAATCAATTTTTGTAAATGATGGGATAAATGTGTTAACATAACCTATAGCATATAAGGTGTGTAGTAGATATCTAACTTCGTCTCAAAAAGACTTAAATACAACATTATGCAAGGTTTTTGTTTTGAGAAGTTCCTGAAAAAATATTTTATTAATAAAAAATATCTAATTAACTTTAAAAAAATTAATACTAACACTAACAAAACAATTTAACCACTTCTTAAGAATATGGACCTTTGGATAATACATTTTTTAAGTTAAAAATCAAAAGCAACAGAAAAGAAATCTGTTATATTGAATTTGAATGGAAAAATATTAGATAAAAGCAAAAAAAAACGGAATAAAATAGTACTATAAGTTTTGTTAAGTTCTTCGTATTTGATCATGGTATGTACGTCAAATGTCATAAGTTCTGTAAGAGATTTTTTTCCTTCTAGTAGGAGAAATAATATGTAGACCTGTTTCATGAAACCAATAGACTTGTAGATCAAATTTTTGAGATTAAAGACCTTGGTATTGCATCTCTTTGTTTGGGCATATAAATACACCAAGATCGTTCTCGTGGTATTCTTGGATTGTCACAACAAAAATTATTGAAAAGGTTTTTAAGAGATATAACTTGCAAAACAGTAAATCGGGTGATAGCCATGTGGTTGAGGGAGACAAGTTTAGCCTCAATAAACGTTCTCAGAATGACCTTTGAAAAAAGGATATACAGAAGTTCGTTATGCATCAGGTATTTAATTAAGGGGAATGCTACAGTACACCCATTAACTTTTATGAAGGTGTATTTATTAACACATTTTCATTTTGGACCAAAAACCTAATTCTTTTGTTCATAAAAGCTATTAAACTACTGGGGGTGTCATTTACCTATTCCCTTTTATTTTTGTCTGAAATTTTGATTCCTTCTATGTTCTCTAGTTTTATATGGTGATGACATTTTGTTTGTCAATATCGATATAAACTTGTTTCACGAAACCAATAGACTTCTAGCTGAGAATTTTGAGATGAAAGATCTTGATAATGCATTTTTTTGTATTTGACATACAAATACACCAAGATCATTCTCGCGGTATTATTGGATTATCACAAAAAAAAAAAAAAGTTAGATTAAAGAGGTTTTCAAGACATATAACATGTTGAGGGAGACAAGTTTAATCTCAATGAATGATCTTGAAGAAAATGATATGTATGAGATTCCTTATGCATCAGGTACCAGGGAGTCTAATGTATGCTCATGTTTATACTCGTCCATATATTGTGTAAAATACTGGGATATTGGAGCAGGTATTTAAGGGGGCCACTAGCTGTCATGAAGTGTATTTTATCAATCAACACATTTTCCTTTTGGAACAAAAACCCAATTCTTTTCTTGATAAAAGCTATTGAATTAATGGGCTTAATGGTAATTTATAAATTCATGGTTTTTCTTTAGCTAATAAAGTGGATATACGGTCTATTAACTATTTATGAGATTTCATCTTAGTCTCATTGTTAATTTTCGTTACGTTTTGGTCAGCTCATGCCAACCAAATTAATCAATTCTGTTAAATTTTGTGAAAAATGTTAGTTATTGTCAACTGCATTCGACATTTTCATCATGAAACCATAAAATTTCATTACTTTCATCACTATACCTAAAAAAAGTAAAATCAAAAGCTCAAAAATAAAACCCCAAATTAGTATTTTCATCATCATCTTCCAAAAATTAACAAAAATTAAATCAAGAATTTATTGGGTTTAATTTTTAGGTTTAAACTTGTGTTAATTTTTCAAAGATGATGATTTTAATATTTGCATTTTTTTTTATTTTTTTTCCTGGGTTTGATGATGTTGGTGATGAAGATGGTGAATTTTTCTTGATTTCATGGAGAAGATGACGAAGGGAGTGGTGGATAATAACATTTTTCCAAAACAAATTATAGAAATTAATGATTTATTTGAATTCCTTCTGTGTTGTCAGTTGGAATGTGCTAAGAGTCTGCACCAAATTTATGCTTTACCGTCTCTTTTTCACCATGTCATCATTTGCTTAAGAGAAATGATATTTGAACAATTTTATAACAACTTTTGTGACAACTTTCTCTCTCTCATACTCACATCATGTTATCATTTTCTCTCTTTATTGCTTTGATTTTTGTTCCAAAACCTACATTTCTTTGTATTTTTTTGTTGTCCAAGAACTAGAAGTTGTTCTATAAAATGGTTGTTCAAATAGCATTCCTCTTTGCTAAACAAGTAGAAAACAATTTCTCGTCTTTCATATAGGTGTTTTTTCTTGAAATTTTTCATTTTACACCCCTCTCCAAAGAAAAATTACTCCTAGCAAAACGTCTTTTTGAACAGAAAAATTACTCCTAACAAAGTGAACACCAGTGGGACCCAAAAAGAAGCTCAAAAATTAGAAAGTTTAAAAATAAAAAATAACATTTAAACATGAATTACTATTTTGTCCCTTAGTTTTGTCCTTTTCAAAATATAATATGAGTATTTTTGTCAAAAAAAAGTGCATATTGTTGAAATAGAACTTCATAAAAAAATGAATCTATTGTGGCACGCTCTATAAGATTTTCTATAATAGACCAAATTCTTTTTATGAATGAGCATTTTAGCAATCGGCACCCTTATATTTGGACAAAAAACAAGGAAAATTCTATTTTGAAGTCATGAGAATGACTTTTCTGATGAAGTTAATCCAATGGTCAATCATTGAACATTTGTGTATTTAATCCATGCCACGTCAGATTATATGGTGCATTGCACATTTGTCCATAAGGTGTGTCATTATATCTTTACTTATTGCAATTGAGTCCCTAATTAAATCAAAATTAAACATTTTTATCATTGTTTTATTTTGTAAATCATAAATCTTTTGCATCAAAACTAGAAACTGGTAAAACGTTTTAACTTTCATTATCCCTATCATCTTCATGAGATCGATTTTGTTCATCCCTTTCACTCCAAAATTCATCTGCTCCAACACCAACCATACCTTTCACATTTTCGAACCCTAAAACTTTCTTGCTTAATCAAATCGATCTTCAGAACCATATAGTAACCATATGCTTGATCTTCCTATTTCGAACCCTTTAATCATCTGCTCGATCTTCGCAACTAAAATAAAGAAGGAAAAGGTAAAGTAAGAAATGATTTTTAAACATCAAAATTTCAACCTCAAATTTAAAACTTGAATCAAATTGAGACTCAAATTACATGTGCTTGAGATACATAATTTGAATCAAATTACAGTTTATATTTGGCTTACACATGCTTCAATTTACGGTAACATGTCAAATTTTAATCCTTAATCCAGAATTACACAGTTCAGTGAAAATTTGATTCAATTGAGACTACAGCCCAATTCAATGACAATGGTATAACTAATCTTCATTTGTTTGTTGAAGCTCCTACTCAAAGATAAAAGGAAATCAGGTGCATTAAATGTGTCTTAATGGACAGTTGACGTTTTATCAAAAACTTTGGAGTAAATTGCACGTACCACCCTTAAGGTTTTCATGAATAGCACAAATCTCCCCTCTAGTTTTTAAGTGAACACTAACCTCCCTTGTTTTTCAATCAAACTAACAAACAGTCCCCTATCCCTTAACACCGTTTGTTTCATGTCTAACTGCTGAATTTCCAGGTAGCTCTGCTAGTATCGATGCTTTTTTTACTGTACAAAAACATCTTCCCCTCTTGTAAAATATACACATCCTCTCGATAAATAGGATTTTAAGACACACTCATGTGATTAAAAATGAGTAAAACACCCGTGAGTATTCTCATTAACAATTGTAGAATACCTTTTTACCTTAAATTTGCAATTTATGTTGCTAGGTTTGGTATTTCATACGGTGGATTTACTAGCTCTCCTCCACAACATATCAAAGAAAGAATAGTGGAAGTGGATATCTCCTTCTTTCTTTCTCTTCCATTTTCCAAATTTCCAACTTCAAAACCCCTAAAATTACCCTCTTTACCTATCAATGCTTTATCGACTTTTGAATCCAAACAACCAAAATTTATGTCCCCCCCCCAAGTCCTCAGGTGCAACTGCAAATATATTGAAAATGAAGGCATTCCCTTTGGTTGTTACCTCCCCAGCCTGAGTGTATCTGGTTTACAATTTGAAAGTAGATATTGAAAGTGAACCTAAAATTGTATGGGTTGTTTTAATTCTTTATTTAACAGAGTATAACAGAGTGCGAGTGAGGGGAGGTTAGTGTTTTTTGAAAATCAAAGGGGGTGTTTGTGTTGTTTGATAAAACTTTAGGGGAGGTTAGTGCAATTTGCCCAAAACTTTGACATTAAGCATTGCATGGAGAATGATTTAATTTCTCTTTCAATGTTTGCAGTACAGTTTGGAAAACTGTAATAGCCTTTCCTTATTTAATTTCCTTATGTTGGACATGCTTCATCCTGCGAAGAATCCTGGAGCTGTTCTAGTTTCTCCTCCGATGAGCGACACCGATTACGATACCTGGAGGAAAAAGATGAAACGAGCTCTTCTCGCAAAGAACTGATATACTCTAATACATATATGAATCAAAAGAGATTTTTCATTCTGCATATGAATAGGAAGAGAAGAAGAACATGAACGAAAATGTATAAGGCAAAGGAGACGACGAAGATGAAAGGTTTGTGAAATCCCCTTCTTCAGATGAAGAAGAAAGAGGATGATTAAAAATGATTTAATTTTAAATAAAATAAGTTAATAAATCAAAAGTAATCAATATTTTGTACAAAGACTAATTTGTAATAAGGTAAAGTTTAGTCTTAGAGTGGTCCACCAACAAGACACTAGTTGACATGACATCAACAGTTATATTATTGGCTAAACAAAATAACTTTTCTAAAAGACAAACTCTTCAAAAAGTTCTATAATTTGCTATATGTATTTGTGCGTACATGCACGTGCACGTTGGAGGTGTTATCTCATAGAAGAGTATTGAACGATATCTCATAGCCGCCTCCATTATGGCATATTATGAGCAGAACCGGACCTTGGGGTATGCAAAGAGCTCAACCGAATTGGGCCTCACAAAGTGACGGGCCTTGAGAAAAAAAATTATTGCTCAATATCCCCACCCCCACTCAAAAAAGAAAGATAAACATGTTTCATGTTTCAATTTCTAAGTAAAAAATCATGTTCCATGTTTCTATTTCTAAGTTTAAAAACACGTCTTTAGTAAAAATAATTGCTAATTTTGATTTCAGTGGCTAATAATCATTATACGAGTGTTATTTTCAATTTAAATAGAAGATTGATCTTTTAAAAAACTGTGCCTTTTTTTTTACTAGGGGCCTATTTTTACTATGAGAACCGAGCCTCCAATTTTATAGGGACGGACCTGATTATGAGGTTTCCGATCATAGAACTTGGTTGGGAAACTATGTCATAGAGCTATAAATAGTGGATAAAATTGAAAGACCACTAAAGTTATTTTTTGGCAACTAATAAGAAGTTCTATTTTCAACAATAGCATGAACTAGATGAAGCCGAGCACATAGAGATCAAGTTCCTAGTTAAAGAAATAAAGTGAATTATTGTCTATAGGGATGTTATATGCAAAATTCAAATTATATTTCGAGGAGTTAATGTCTATTTTTTCAAATCAAGTTCATTTAGTTCGGGAGGTTAAGTTACTTCGAAGACTCAAACAAGCTGCCAAAGTCATTCGAAGAAAATTTAAAATAAAACATCTTCTAAAAACTGTAGAAGAAGAGGGCTTAGGAAGTTTGCAACTTGCAAGCAAGCAGTTACATACTTCTCACACTACAAGAAATTTTAAATTTTTCGACACAAAGATTGCGGCATTTTTTAGTCTACTTTATACTCTTTTCTTAAGATAAGGTCACTAGTGTAAAAAAGGATCCAAAGACCCATTTTCTTAACCGGTTGCGGTGAAAGTCGTTTTAAAAACGTATTCGTTGTGTTGTTGCAATTATCTTGAAGTCGCGAAACACTTTAAGCTGGTTTTTCAAAACAACATGCTTATAACACTTTGACACGGTGGCACTTTCGCAATTAGATCAAAACTTAAAACGTTGTTTCAACATTGAAGACCGCTGATAAATTTAACCGGCATGAATATAACTCTGAAGCTGGTTTTTTCCCATAACATTTACCCCTCAACGTTTCTCTCCCCACTTCCCCCCATCCATACTTTTTCCTTCTCTTTGTTTTGTTATTTATGTTATTTCACTTAGAATTTATAATTAAGGACATGGCACTATTTTTTAATACAACATGAGATGGGCATACTAGAGGTAGGGAGCATAACAAAGAGTTCCTTACTGGCAGATGGAATGAATTTTGCATGAAAAGTCGTTTGAAGGCTTAAGGTTCAATATCAATCCTAAGGAAAATGTTGCAAACACCCCATGTGAGTATATACACCTTGAAACAACAAAGAGAGGAAACAGACAGTGATGTGATAGTTTGATAATGTAAGAGAGAGAAATGAGTTGTTTAATAGATGGGCAATGCTCAGTGACGGATTCAAAGATGTTGACTTGCAAGGGTAAAATTTTATACGATAGATATATATAAAAAGAGAAATGTCAACGAGTGTCTCCCTCGGACACTGGTTAAGGACCTTAAATAGTTACTTTTTATAAAAGTTTTTGTAATTAGTGCATTAAAAATTGAAAACTTTGATATTTTAAAAGAATAATTACTTAATTTAGCATGCATAAAGAGTGCTCCAGGGGCACTCGTTAACAAGACCCGTGTAAAAAAAATTAGCAATGTAAAAGTGATATAATAATAACATCATTATCATTGAGCAAAATACTCAAGATTATAAACACTATCATATTATATATTAGAAAAATTAAACACCCGTCAACATCTACAAATTAAAATTGTCCTTTACGTGTCTTTATATTTAAAAAATATGATATAAATTATTCAAAATTTCATCTCAAATACATTTACACATTTGATTTTATAAAATTAATGAGCGAAACTCTTTTTTATGGTATACATTTCTATTTAATGGGGACAATTATCTCAAATTCCTTAAGACACTTGTTATGGTTGTTGCAATCCTAATGTCTCGTCAATTATCTAAGTGCCACAAATTTCTTTGATAAAGTGGCATGCATCTTATCCACGTTGACGGTTTGCAAAAGTTACATTTCCGCGTTTCAATTAAAATCCAAATCCAATTCAAATTCATTTTGATGATTAAAAAAGAGTAAACCACCAAATTGATCCATGACTTTGTACCTAATTTTCAATATGGTCTCTCATTCTATTAATAACTCAAAATGGTCTCTGTCTTTGTCAAACGTTTTTCAGATTGGTCCATGTCTTTGCCAAACGTTTCTCATATTGGTCTCTAACTCTATTAGTTGTTTTGCATTTTTAAGTCATTAACGTATCAAATAAAATTCAAAAGACACTATGCCATTAACCACTAAATAATATCCTAAAGACATTGATCCATTAACACTCAAAATACAAAACAACTAATAAATAATATCCTAAAGACATTGATCCATTAACACTCAAAATACAAAACAACTAATAAAGTCAAAGACCAATCTGAGAAATATTTGACAAAGACAGAACCATTTCTAGTTATTATTAGAGTCAGGGACCAAATTGAGAATTTGATACAAAGACATGGACCAATTTGATGGTTCACTCGATTAAAAAATGAGTAAACCATCAAATTGGTCTTTGTCTTTGTACCAAATTCTCAAATTGGTCTCTGACTCTATTAATAACTCAAAATGGTCTCTGCCGTTGTTAAACATTACTCAAATTAGTCTCTGACTTTATTAGTTGTTTTGCATTTTAAGTAATTAACGTACCAAATAAGATCCAAAAGGCATTATGTCACTAACCACTAAATAATATTAAAAAACATTGAACTATTAACACTTAAAATATAAAACAAATAATAGAGTCAGAGACCAATCTAAAAAACATTGACAAAGACAGCTACCATTTTAAGTTATTAATAAAGTTAGAGACCAAATTAAACATTCGGTACCGTGACCAATTTAATCGTTTACTCCTTCAAAAATATAATGATGATTAAGGGAACATAGGGGACCCAATGTAACTCAAAAAAATTGTTTTCCCACATTGCGTTACATAATCAAAACAGGATAGAATCTGTAAAACCACGCCTGTAGATAAAACAACTTACAACCAAGTTGGAAAATGAAAACCAGATTTATCATCATAGCATAATTATAAACTTTGAACAAAGTAAAACTATTTGCTAAAATTTTAGCTTGAAGTATCAATATTTAAATAGCTAACCTAGCTTCTTTATTTATATTTGGCTTAATTGCAGTTTTAACCCCCTAATTTTCTCAAAGTTGCGATTTTGACCCCTTAAGAAAAAAAACTACAAAACAAGTTTTGCAACTGTAGCAGTTTTGGCCCCCAATGCCAAAAAAAATAACATGTGGTACCTCACTTAGGGTGTCACGTCAGCGTAGACCGAGTCAATATCAGCTTTGGGGGCCAAAACTGCCACATGTGCAAAACTTAAGGGGCTGTTTTGTAGTTTTTTTTTGTAGGGAGCCAAAATCGCAACTTTGAAAAAGTTAAAGGGTTAAAACTGCAATTAAACCTTTATATTTTTCTAAATGCAGGAACTTCAATATTTTTAGCAGATACATATGATTGACGGGTCACAGCAACACTCATCTAAGAGGCAACAACAACATAGAGCTGCAAAACTGAAACAAAAACAAAAATAAAAACAAAACAAAAAATTAATAGAAGTCGACAAGAACATGAACAAAACAAAATTTAAATATTAATTTTTTTTACTCTATGTGATAGAAAAAGAAAAGAAAAATAATCTAGTTTTATTTATTTAGACGGAACAATTTAATTAATTTAGTTGAGATTATGGACTCACCATCCCTCAAGGAATCCAGTACTCTGTCTTCTGGGTGGTGGAGCAGCATATTGAGGTGGTGCCATCACTGGGGGACCTTGATAATACCCTTCCAATAAAAAGATTCCTCTTAAATTAAGGACGTGATTAATTTATGAAGAAGTAAATATATTTTTCTTGGTAAAGATGAAAAAATAAATATGTACTATATAGAAAGAATACCCTAAAACAAATTAGGATGAAAAAAATGCAAATCCATAAAGTGAGTAAAGGACAAAGCAATAAATTAAGGGGTTAGTTTTGTACACCATAAAAAAATCATATCTTATGAGAAAAAACAAAACAAAAATATTAGTTTCAGATGATGAAATTTTTTAGCATAGTATGATAGAAATGAGAAAGGTCTTATATTAAAAAAGAAATAACTTTGTGATTCAAAATTAAACAAGACCTCAAATATTATATGATAATAATCATGGTTAAGTAGCTATAAGATCTAGTTTTTGTATCAAGAGAAGGAAGAGTTACCTTGAGCAGGGTATGGATAGGCATATTTGGGGTCATTCATTTCTGGAAAAATTGGACTCAAAGCACAATATGATACACAATTTCTATGTTCTTAATTGCAAATATATACTTGAGGAGAAGGGACTTGGTTTTTGAGTACTAGTGCTTTGTTTTTTCCACGGTTATAAATTATAATTAACTATAACCCTTTACCTGAGGTAGTTGGGTTTATTCTTGTTTAGGTAACAAAGCACTTTCTAGAAATGAGACACTTCGCAGTGAACAAACTAATAGGAGCCCTACTATTTCTATACCCGGGATCAGCCAGGAAGGTAGCTTCTTCTTTTTTTCTCAATTAATTTGGCTCTAAAATATGCTCTTATAAGGGCGAGTATGTTGATAAAAAAAACAACAGTTGTGGGGCATAGTATTTAGTTGTACAAAAATAGGGGTACATATTACTTAAAAATAATAGAGGGCCTAAATTATCCTCTTTCTTAATATTGTCTCTATTTTAAAATATTTTGTATGAGTTTAACGTTGATATAACACTTGTTGTAAAAAAATAGCATTTATGTAACATTTAAAACAACTATATTTAACCAAATGCTAATGAACTTTATCAAATGACAAACCGTTCGAAAGTACCTGAGTTCCATTTCTGAATAGAACAATTCTCGAATAGACTTTATTTATATCTAAGTCGAACTCTAAATTGTCAATTCTTTTTTCCTTTCAGATGTAGCAATTTGTATTGTTAATTTTTATGTTGTGGATTAAGATCGAAATATTAGCTTTTTTATTAGAATATAACTAACGAGGGTTTCTTTTTCAAATAACTTAATAGCTATTATGAAATCTGATTGAAGGGTAATTAGAAAGCAAGCTTAATTTAAATGAAAGGTCTATTTAGAAGGGGGAAAAATATTGAAATGAAAGGGAAAAAAATATTGAAATGAAAGGAGAGAAAAGGCTCTTTCTCCTTCCCACACTTGAATCCCACAAATAAATAGTACTCTTGTAATTTCTTTAGTTATACATTGAAAAATGGGGTAAAAGTCATTTTGATTCTTGATTGTTTATTGGATAGTCATAATAGTTCTTTAGTAGTGAAATTTTAAAATAGTCTCTGATTGTATACTTTATAGTCAAAATAGTATCAGACATTAAAATAGTCTCTCAGTTGACATTAACTCTTTTTATATAGGGACCGACAGTAATTAAATATTTATAGGGATTGATATGATAATAAGTAAGTATATTAAGGGACTAATATGATCATGTTAACAAAACATTTTAACGTAAATGCTTATTTTGACTAAGATATTGCATAATGAAAGACTATTTTGAAATTTAAATATATTGAAGGACAATTATGACTACTTGTTAAACATTTAAAGATCAAAATGATTATTATACATATAAAAATTTAGAAACAGATCAACAACATTTTATTTTTACCTTAAGAACTAATTCTATATGATTTACTGGTCCCTAAATTAATGTTAGCCTTACAAAATCCATATAGACGTGGTATTTACTCAACTTGAGAAAGAGCCTGTTTTATCCACATACTCCCCAGAAAAAACCTTATCCCGCAGCATCAAGAATTTTGTTTTTGTCAAAAGATGGCAAAAGTCTAATTTTGTGTCTGACTTTCAGCTCAATTGTTTAATGTTTACTAATAAGGATTAGTTTACAAATTTCAAACCCCCTTCTCCATGAGAATTGATTAGTTTGTGTTAGATCAAGAGTGGAGTTTGGGAATGATTTATATAAGATAAAAAACAAGCACACAAAAGAGTTTTCGATGATGATGATGATGATCATCATAATAATAATAATAATAATAATAATAATAATAATAATAATAATAATAATAATAATAATAATAATAATAATAATAATAATAATAATAATAATAATAATAATAATAA
>Ga0315914_1000496_pt1 | contig 49915 bp, 32 predicted proteins | sample MpolenodulesMG_FD_203920 | JGI IMG/M metagenome (GOLD analysis project Ga0315914, IMG submission 203920) | Medicago polymorpha root nodule microbial communities from Los Angeles, California, United States - elongated nodules | ecosystem: Host-associated > Plants > Roots > Nodule | place: USA...
TAAACTTAAAAACAACGTTTTTTAACGGTCAATATTAATAATTACTTGTTGATTTTTTTCTACTTTGTTTGGGTTTGAATAAAAAATCTCCATGTCTTTTTAACCTCAAGCGCAACTTAGATGAGCGACCTAATCCCCCGTTTTAAGAAGTTTATCGAAATATTATTTGAGCCAGTAAATTTCTTTCAAGTTAACCAGAACATTAAAATTTTACATCTGTGAAAAAGAGATATATTATTCTTTTTTCTTAATAAACTTGATGCTCGAATCAAAATTGATAAACTCGACTCAGATTACCATAACCTTAAAAAACCAAAAAACTTCTAAAGAGTTAATGAGGGTGATTCCGGAACAGTTGAAAGTAAAAGATGACATAGTAAAATAGTTTTAAAAAAAAGGCCAAATACTTCCCGGTCCTTTAAGTTTCAAGTTTGTTTCAGATAGATCCTTTAAGTTTCTAAGGTTTCATATAGGTCCTTTAAGTTTCGAGTTTGTTTCAGATAGGTTCTTTCTATCAACCTCCGTTAAGCCAAAGTTAAAGGACCTATGTGAAACAAACTCGAAACTTAAATGACCTATCTGAAACCTTATAAACTTAAAGGACCTATCCGAAGCAAACTTGAAACTTAAATGATCTATCTGAAACCTTACCTTAGAAACTTAAAGGACCTATGTGAAACAAACATAAAACTTAAAGGACACAGGGAGGAGGTATTTGACCAAAAAAAAATTAAAACTATAAAATTGATAGTATTTGTGAGGGGGGGTAGGGGTAAAATGTTTCCAAGAAGAGTGGGCTTAAAGATGTTTTGGGCTTTTGGCCCAACCATTTGATGAGGAGAGAGAGAGAGAGAGAGTGGTGAATGTGTCATCCTCATTTCTTTCATTCATTCGCACGTGTTGAGTGTTGTATCAGTAGTAGTAGTGTTAACCTATCTAATATCTCTCTCTGGGTGAAAGTAGAGTTCATTATCGTTAGCCATGTCTCCAGGTCCCATTATTGACGGAGCCGCCGACCAACAACTTCCCTCCGTCGACGAAACAACGCTCAAGAACAAACCTCTTTCCCAGGTTTTCCATTTTCCATTGGATTCTGTATTTTGGTTTTGTATCTCATTTCCTTTTCTGATCTGTTTTCTGTTTTTTTCCCTTAGGAAGAAGATGATGCTCCTATTGTCGAGGATGATAACGATGACGACAAAGACGAATCTGAGGACGAAGAAGACGACGAATCTCCTCTAGGTAGAACCGCTATTCCTTTTTACATCGTTTAATGACATTCTAAAAAATTGTTTAAGGTCAAATTTGCCAATTGCCACATAGAACAAATATAATTACTGACAATGTTGTTGTTCCATTTGTACTATCTTACAATTTTAAATTTTGAGCCTTGTTCTAGAGGGTACATGTAAAACTCAGGTAGGTTCTTGCAAGTATAATCGGTGACGTACCTGTACTAGATATATACCTGATACCCGTACGTGTATCGTACTTGGGTTTCTATTGGAAGTGAAATTTGTGACTTTCTTTAATAAATTAGTATAATAATTATAATATATGATATTAATTGTGCATTTGAGTTTCTTTGTTATTTTAACCAACCTTAGCTTTTACTTTTTAAAATGTTGTGAATTTAATTATTTATATAATAAAAAACTTGTTTTTACCTTAATTTTTTAAGAATTGTTGTATTCTTGTTCTGGGTATCATACCCGTACCTATGCAACATAGATTATAGTTGAACATATTATTTTCATAGATAGAAAACGTGTCCCGTTGTCCGACACTGAAACATCTAGTTGCATTGTCATTTTCTCAAAATTTTATCTATGTCCGTGTCTTTGTCCGTGCTTCATAGGTTAACTCTGTCAGCTAATGCTTGTGTGCTTACCATTCTTATCTAACAAGCACTGAAACATACAGAAACTTGATACGACGTTAATTCTTTAACCTCAACAATAATTTGAGAAAATAGAATAATTATGTCTGTGTCATGTTGCTGTCAGACATTGACACGGACTTGTTAGACACTAAACATGCCTTCATTTTTAATTATGATTCGATGTTTCTTCTTACTATTCTCACATCATTATAAAGGTAGATGAATATAGATATTCTCTTTCAATGATATAAAACAAAGTTTACCGCAATGCTAATTTTGGCAAAATCAGAAAGCGTCACAAATTTCAGGGTCATAGTTATATCCTATAGGGCTTTTTGACCTAGAGAAATCACAATGTGCATTTCCTTTTTCTTATGTATCTTCAATTGCAATTACCATATACATGTGTGCCTTCTGATGTTATCTGTTATTTGTTTTTTTGGACTTCGAGATGTAGGTGGTACTGAAGGTTCAAAGCAAAGCAGAAGTGAGAAGAAGAGTCGAAAAGCAATGTTGAAGCTGGGACTAAAACCCATTGATGGTGTTACTAGGGTAACAATCAAGAGAACAAAAAATGTGAGTTGTTATCACTGTTGTCAAATAGACGTAGAGGAACTTAAACTAATGGTTATTGTTCTGCAATGCGCTATTAAGTGCAAAGTGCTATCAAATGGCGTCTATTGCTGCTATTGTCATGTAGCACAATGGAACTTGAACAAACCACTATCTTTTGCGATTCGTGATTGACAAGGCTAGTTATTGTTTACACACACACACACACACACGTTCTTTCTGTGATCTATGGTGGATGAGGAGGCATCTAACTGAATTACTTTATACCTTGTTAGGTTATGTTTTTCATCTCGAAACCTGATGTCTTCAAGAGTCCAAATTCAGAGACCTACATTATATTTGGGGAGGCAAAAATAGAGGACCTGAGCTCTCAGTTGCAGACGCAAGCTGCTCAACAGTTCAGGATGCCAGATATGGGATCTATAATGGCAAAACAAGAACAAGGTGCTGCAGCTGATGGAGCACAGCCTGAAGAGGAAGAGGAGGTTGATGAAACTGGCGTGGAGGCCCACGACATTGAGCTGGTAATGACACAAGCAGGGGTGTCAAAAGCCAAGGCTGTCAAGGCTCTCAAAACTCACAATGGGGACATTGTTGGTGCCATCATGGAACTAACTAATTAATTTTGCTTTGTTTTTTTTGGGATGTTTTTGGAACAAGTGCAATCCTTTAAGAGAATGTAGCCAAATCATATCTATGACTATGATGATAAGATTTAGTTTACCTTATAATTTTTGTTATGCTCTGAATATTGTAGTACGGGATGATCAATTATCATATTCTTTTGTTGTTATATTTGAACTCTATTTTATTGCGCCGTTATATATGATGATGAGGTTTAACCTGGCTGGGCTCATCTCTTGAGACGTTTGGAAATTTTTTCTACTCTTATTTTTAGGTTTAAGGTTTGGTTTACAGAATCCTTACGTGCGACATTTAAAGGCTCATATCCCTGGACCTTTGTAAAATGGGATGAAGCTATATTTGATGGGTGTGCACTGATCTCTGCAATTATGCAAACTGAAATTTATTTGATAACATGAGTAAATTCTTGTTGCATATGACAAGGCTACAAGCTGTGGATTTCAAGAAAAGTAAAAGGGACACAATCAACTGACAAATGAATGCCACAGTTACATAGAAAATAAATCAAAGCAAAGTTGTTTGCTATGTAATTAAGTAGCCAAAACCAAATGAAACACAACAGAATTAATAAATCTTTAATACTGCAGGAACTTCAATCCTTCAACACCATATCTAGCTATTGACCACCCTGCAATTTGTCCTAATCTCTCCAGCATTATCTGTCAAGACACTGATCTGTCCCATCTTCACCATTGCATCAGCAAATTTGTTTGACCATAGATATTGATTCCTAGCATTTTGATGAACTTTTCTGGCTGTTCCAATGTTAGTTAAGAGAGTCTGATCAGAAGTGAACAAGCCTCTACTTGCCAAGATATCATTATAGTATCCTACATCTGCAGTTCCAGGGCTAGAAGGGTCCATTGGAACCACCAAGTTTTGGTTTGTGTTGCCCTGTGGACATTGCCTCCTCAATAGTGCAGCATATGAGGGATCTAAACTTGGATCCTGGATTGAAGTGCTGCTGAAGTTGTATAATCTCTTGCTGAAAGCTGAACAATGAGAGCGACCAATGGTGTGTGCGCCTGCATACACAAAAGTACATATACAAATTTAAGCTATAAGATAAAACAATCTCAAAGTGTTAATTAATTATCATGAAAATCTTACCAGAGAGAGTGACCATTTCATCTTGTGTTAACCCCTTCTTTGCAAAGAGTTGAGTGAGTTGGTTAACATTGAAAGTTGGAGGAGGTAATTCTGTTCTTGTATCTGAAGCTAGTGATATTTTCCCATCTCTTCTTCCTGCAGGAACATCATAGCCAAGCCCTCCAGCCTGCATGAAATAAGGGATGATGTAGGGTCATTCTGAAATAAGAATTTACCTTCAAACATTTCTAGCACAAAGTAGAAACACTTACCAACTCCACACCATCCCTTGCTGCAAATGCAACTATGTCAGCACATGAAACAATTCCTTTGCATTCTTCTTCAAGTTTAGCCTTTGCATTATCAATAACTTCAAACCCTCTGAGACTTGGTTTATTGGCTGGAGAGTCTTTCTCTGCAGTGTTTGAGGGAGTAGAATCGAGAAGTACCGATGCATCACACCCCTAAAATTAACAATACGGTTAAGTTAATGGCGTCACAGTTATTCTTTCTTTGTAAATTGTGTTAGTGATTTCCAAAATAATGGAGTTATATAATGTCTTAATGACAACAGCTATGATGTATATCGTAATGAACAACTACTAAGCACTGTGTGCAAGGTGCAACATTTTGTTACAAATGGCTTTTAGTTATAACTTACTCTGATAAAGCAATCATGAAAATGCATTCTTACAAGTCCAGCAGCAATTCCAGGATTCTTATTGAAACTTTTTCTGACCTCATCTTTTACAATGAACTCAGCCATGCCACATGAATAGGTATAAAACCCAACCTCCAGTTGAGAATGAGCACTTCCATTCAAAAAATATATGACCAAAACTATAATTGCATAATTAAGTTTTTTCGGATTCATTTTCACTGAATACTATATCTCTTTGCGGTAAGCTTATGACATAATTATAGCCTATTTATACAATTGAAGGAACTGATTAATGAGATTATGCCACCCTTATTGCCATGTGATAAATATGCTTAAACGTCATAGTATTTGAGTAGAGCTATAGCCTATAAGAAAGGACAAGCAGAACAAGTTAGCTTTAGTTACATATAATGACACATCTCAAAATTTTAGTTGACTTAAGTGCATGAAAATCCAAATCAGTTGTTAAAGTTGAGTAGATTAGTAAATATAATAGACTCAAATTGTGTTAGATAATGTGCATGCCTAATCTATTCGATAGTTTTGTTGCTTTGTTAGAATCCGGGAAAGAAGGCATGCATTATGAAAAATGATTTTCAGATTTATCACTATTTTATTTGTCATGATTCAGTTTTTCCTTAACTGGATTAGGTAGATTGTGACAGGGTGATTATGAAAATGGAAACCAAAACCTTAGAGAGCTGTCTGTCGGTGTTTGGAATGACATTCATATACCTGCTTCATTGATTGTTCTTCTCATGTATCCTACTTGGATCATATCATATCTCTTTTGTTTTTATCTATATTCTGCAATGACCAAGTCCCTATTTTGATGTTACCATTAAGTTTATATAACAAATATGAATAATGATAATTGCACTTCTGCTTGAGTCTCAACATTTGTAGCTGTTTAGGAGTCCAAACAATGTCTCATGAATTCGAAAAGTAAATTCAAAACAATTAATTTGTTTCCTAAAAAAATATTTTATTTCATAATATATTAGTAGTGTTATCTTAAAAATCATATTTTTATTTATTAAATAGTGATTAGCAATGTTACTTTCTTTTTTTACTCGAGCAATATTACTCTTACTCTAAGTTTGGAGTATAAAGTTCTTTATTTTTTGTAAAATAGTGATGATCAATTCTCGTATAAGAGTTGGTTTGATGATTTAGGTCCTCTTAATATCTCAAAATAATTATAGGGTTATATTATTAAACTTATTTTGTGTATACAACAAACTTATATTTTTAGAAGTGGTTGTATCATGACCAAAACAACCTGAAGCCCGATATAGCTCAGGCCAGCAAAAGAAAAGGAATTATTATAACTTTATTATAAATTTCTATAGAAGAGTGATATATTTTTTTTAACAGATAGAATCGTGATATTTGAACAATTAAAATGTGACAGCTATTGAAACAATCATATAAAAATACATATAAAGTTAAAATGTTAGTTTAATTATAAGAGAGAAAAAGGTATTTTTTTTGAAGGAAGAAAAAACTTAATATTAAATTGACAATCTTATGAAAATACGGTGTAGAATAATTCTTTTCAATTGTCAAAATAACTTTCCTCATTTTTTAGTCAACAAACATAATAAATTAAATCCCTTAAAAAAAGACATAATTTGTTACCAAGTATTTCTGAGTACAACCACACAACTAATTGAACTAAAGTCTAACACAAGTAATTGATGCACGTAAGATGATGAGTATGAGTGTTACAAATTCCAGAATACAAGTCTATTTCTGTATTTTATTAAAAATAAATACAAACTAATACTTCAATTGTAAGAATGCAATTCGTGATAAGAATATAAACGTAACTATTAATAAGCCAAAATCCGAACAAAGTAAAACCAGAAAAGACAAATAGGGTCTTTTTTTACAAAAAAATAAAATAAAAACGTAACTATTAATAAGCAAAAATCCCAATGAAGTTACTACCTAATCAAGTAATAATACTAAAAGATAATCTACCAAATTTGTGGAAATTTTATATTATGAAAATGTCTCGAATACTTAAAGCATTTGTTGCACCGAAACCTCATTATACCTAGAGGGTTTGTTGCAACGAAACCTCGTTACCTAATGCACAAACATGGTATGTATTTTCAAACATTCCAGTTTTAAGTTGTTAAAGAAAATGGTAAAGATTAAATGTCTATTCTCAGAGAAAACATGCAATCTAAGCCCGATGCTTGTTTATTATTATGGTCACACTACACAAGCAATATTGAGTAAGTACGCACAATGTAGATAATAAAGAAAAGAAATGCTGACGGGGTTATATACAAAACATGGTAAAAGAGTTAAAGATCAAATTCCGCAGTATCTATGTCTGATAAAAGATAATAAAGAACACAAATGCATGGAAATTTATTCAGTCATATAATCCAACTCTAGCAGTTTCTTGCACACCAAGCTCCTCTTCTATACATGTTCCCAATCTGATGCAAAGCCATCAGAGTGATAATTAGGAAGCTGAAACTTGTAGGTTCTGCAGTGCTCAGCTTCTTCAATATCCTCCGAATCCAGATGAATCTCCTTTGGAACTGATTTGTCCACAGCAGTGTAAGAATTGAGATTGGCATCCAAACTTTCACCCTCTAATGCATCTTTTGTAGTTATTGTGCCCTCGATTCCTTTGCCAGAAAATTCAAACAGTTTCTCTGTTGAAGATACAGAGCTTGAATCTTCAGCGGCCCGGGATTTAAGAATATGAAATCTAGCCAAGACAGATGTCTCATAATCAGCCTTGTTTTTCCCAGGAATGGGAAAATCCTGACTGAAATTAACCTTGTTTTGATTATCTATTTCTCTAGATGCCAACTTGTCCGCTATGTTTGATGGTGTCTCCAAATCATTAGTATTGATGCATGACTGATCGGCTCGGGATTTAATAACATTGTATCTGGCAAAAACAGATGTCTCATAGTCAGCCTTGTTTTTCCCAGGAATGGGAAAATCCTGACAGAAATTGACCTGGTTTTGATTATCTATTTCTCTAGACGCCAACTTGTCTGCTATGTTTGATGGTGTCTCCAAATCATCAATATTGATGCATGGCTGATCAGCTCGGGATTTAATAACATTGTATCTGGCCATAACAGAAGCCTCGTCATTTCCAGCCGCCTTCTTGTTTGTGCCAGAAACAGCATAATTCCGGATGAAACTATACAAGCTTTGACTACCCTCTGCTTCAGGTGTCAGTGAATTAGGCCTGTTCATGTCAGAAGAAAATTTCAACTGAGAGAGTTCCTCTGGATTTATAGCATGTAAGCCAGTCAAATCTTGGGCAGAAGAATCAGAATTTGGACATTTGTTCACTTCGATTGCAGAATTTTGACTTCTTAAACTAGGAATGACCTCAGATTTCGATTGCTCCTCCATGTCTACAGCATCATTATATAAGATAGAAAAGAAGAACACATTAGCTTCAAAAAATAAGGATAAAAAACGAGTCATATTGAGACTAGGAACAAATTGCCAACCTCTTTGCTTGTAAGAGTGTTTCTCCATTTCAATCTTCATTTGATTATAGCGAGCTTTGAAAGAAACAGAACATATTGAGGCTTCAGCCTCGAGCCATAGATTTTTATACAATAGAGTCTGAGACTCTGTTGCTCCATCATCATCAAAATTCTCACTAAGAATATTCTTTATAGCCTATAAATCAAAAGTAGACCAAGACAATTGAATTTTTAAGTTCCACTGTAATATATCCCCCACTTTCTAGTTGAAGACCTGAATCAGGAGATAGAGAGAGAGCACTGGGTGAGATATCAAATTACCTTAGTCATGTTCTCTGCCTTTGTCATTTTTGCACTCCCGCTTGGGGCAATGGAGTCTGAAGGCATCCAATATGGCAGATCTGCTTGAGCAAGCAGATTTTCACGCTCATCATCAGTAGTCATGTTCTCTGCCTTTGTCGTTTCTGCCCCACTGCTTGGGCAAATGGAAGCCGAAGCCATCCAATGTGGCTTCACGGATCCAAAACACAGATCTTTCTTTTGAGCAAGCAGATTTTCAAGCTCATCCATTGAGCTCTCCGATCCTATCTTGGTTAACTGGGCAGCCTTGAAACACACAATAAGAGAAAACATTTGGAGAACATACACAGGTGATAAAGTGCGAATAATATTTTTTAAAAAGATCATGGTTAATAATACTACCTCCAATATCAACAACAACAATAACAACCAAGCCTTTTCCCTCTAAGCGGGGTCGGCTACATGGATCAAATTACGCCATAATGTTCTATCATAAACCATATTTTGGTCCAACTCATTTATTTCCAAATCTTCCCTAATGGTTTCTCTGATAGTTTTTCTAGGTCTTCCTTTGCCTCTAGTGATCTGACTATCCTCCATCTGATAAATCTATAGGTCTTCACTACATGTCCAAACCACCTAAGCCTATTTTCCACCATCTTTTCTACCATAGGTGCTATACCAACTCCCTAGTATTATCATTTCTAAACCTATCCCATCTAGTCTTACCACACATCCAACGCCACATCCTCATCTCCGCTATGCTTATTTTATTACGGAACCAAAAAACCCAGAACCCTATTCTCATCTCTCTAAAAAAATGGGTAACTAATATGTTAGACATCTTATTATTATATTAGGCTGTAATTATTATGTTATCAGGCAAGAACAGTCAGTTATGTAATTAGACCGGCAGTTATTTATTAGACAGATTTTAAAGAAGTAGGAAACTGAAGGAAGAAAACGGTAGGCATTTCATTTGGGACACAGGTTATTGGTTGGGAGAACGAAGCTCTCGAATTCTTGGAGGGAGAGACCCAAGACTCTCGAATTCCTTGGGAACCCATTGTGTAATTCTATTCTATAATCAATAAAAGTAAGTTATTTTTATTATATTTCTATGTTTGGTACCGGTTTCTATCATAATATTGTCAACACACTATGAATTAGAAGAAAATTACTATATACATCATCTATAGTTACATATATCTTTTTATGTTATTACATTTTATAAAATTAAGTATGTATCAATCTTTGTTATCTGTTTCTTCTTGTTACACTTTACTTTTCTGTTTTTTTACCTACCACACAAGCACTCTTTGAGCTATATTACAATCCATTTTTCAATCCAAACATAGGAAAACACATCAAAATCACTCTAATCACATGGGCTGGAATGTTTACAAGGCCAAATTGCCCTGGTGACCTCATGTTTTTAAGCTTCAAACGAAGTTTCAACCTATAGATGGGGACTTTAAAGTATTTATTCAGTAATTTCTTTGTTTGATGCCATAGTTATTAACTTATTATTATCATATTGAATGAAGGCCGGTTTACTATGATGGACAGCAAAGGAGTTTATGTAAGTCTGGAAAGTTTTCGTCTTCTATGCTAAATGTATGGAAATAAACGAATTTCAGTTTTTGTTTAATTCATATCATCAATCAATAAGGCAAATAAATATTATAAATTTCCAGCAACTCGTATAAAAAAGGCATTTCATATATCCTCTGCTGGGTTATTATTGAATAGAAGAAATAAGTACATACCTGTTGAGGCTCACATGATTCCACAGCACATCTAGAAGTTTCTGGCTGATGGAAAATACATTCTTGATCTGGGTTAACTTGTTCAGCATTCTTCAAAACACAAGTATTAAGATTACTGATCACATTTCTAAGGATGTTGCAATCTCGTTCTTCCAGTTCAGAGGCATCAGTTGAACAATGATTAAGAAGCAATTGTGACAAATTTTGCATGGTACCAACCAGCATCTGGACATCCAATTTCTCAGTTGATACTTTCCCAGCTGATTGTTTAGGTGTAGCAGGTGCATCTCCCACTGAGGAAGACAAAGACAAGGCATGTCCTTCAATATGAGATGTACCAGACATTGAGCATATATTTTTATTGCATCCAGCATCTACACCACCTATGCCTAAGGTATGTAGTTTTTGAGACATCAACTTGTTTTCCTCTGTAACTTGATGCTCATCATGTGAAGATCCAGACTCACCGTCAATTGGCTCAGTTGGTGGTACACTATTTTTCTTCAGTTTGGTATCATATTGATGTTGAAGCCCGTAATCACAACATGGCTCCGACTGAAAAGGTCCAGCACCCATTGCACCATCTGACTTGCAATCTTCAGATGCAAACCTTGTTTCTGAAAATTTCCTGGGAGAACCTGCTGAACTTGTTTCCTGATCAACAATTGGAATGTGCATTTGGAAGCTGCTGTCCCACGGCTTTTTGACATTACTTTCGGGAAGAAAATTCTGAGGCTCCTGAGTAACAGAACCAAAGTACTTTTCATTTTTGGGCAGATGGTCAGGAGGTAAGGCCTCAGAAGATCCATAATAAGAAAAATGAGCATTAGGAGCTCCCTTCCAGCAAGGTGAGTCTACAGAAGGATTACATGGATCACCACCACACTGAATAGCATTATCAACAGAATTGACACCTTGAATAGCATCGAGTCTCAAGCTTAAATGACCGAGATTTGGATTAGGATTTTGAAATTCATGCCTTGCTTTATGCAGATAATCCACAACATCCCCTGAAACGTTCATGTCTGGAATCATTGCATTGTTTGATGAGGAATGTTCACTTCTATCTAGATGCATTCGGAGATGATCTAACCCAAAGTAACCATCAGTCCCAAGACTAGGCTTGGGGTGAGCCTCCTTTATATCATAGAAATTATTGTGTTTAAGGTCTCCATCTGGCACAAAAATGCCAACGTTTAAATCTGTAACCGATCCTATTATAGGTGTTGAAGAAACTGTATCAACTCTTGATAGCTTATCTTGCTTCCCCAAGTGTTTGTCATATACACCACTATAAGAAAAGTGATGGTTCCCTGAATCCACAGCTAGTTTCAGAGGGGCGTCATGAAGAGTTTCTGGAGACAACAAAGGGGATTGCAAAACCGATGTATGCGAAAAATCAACTGGCATGGGTTTGGTAGTTCTCCACCAGCAAGATTTCTCATCTATGTGATCCGCACTTTTAGGCAAGCTATGTTTCTCCCAACCAGTCATATGTGGAACCTCACCATGACTGTCAGTTATATCTTGATACCCTGCATTTAAAAAAAAAAACACTTATTTTGACATAGATGAAAAGTTGGTTTGCTATTATTTGGCATCACCGAGTAGAATTATTTCTTTTCTTACTTAATTGTCCCTTTGAGAAGATTTTTCAATAATACTTTTCAATCTTTATTTTAATTATAAACAAAGAGAGAGCGTTGATCTTACCAACTCAAAATTAAGCTTACCTTGAAAAATCTTTTCAGATGATGACATTTCAATTGGAGAAAAACGCCTTATAACAAGTTTGGAAAATCAATTTTGTATTACTGACTAACTGTAAAAATGAAGTGTGTGTTCCATTCTTCAAATACATTACTTACTTAGTCTTTCGCAGGAAAACATCGCCTAATGAGAGATAACATACATATTCTGACAGAAATACGATCAACGTCCCAGAATTTGTCTAAACTTTTTTATATTATATAACATAAAATAATTATAAAATTAATCCAATAATGCTTATATTTTATATAAAATAAAATAATTATAAAATTAATCCAATTACGCTGATATTGTCTATATATTGTATTACATTCATATTCATATCACTAAAGAGTTTTTCCATGAGTGGAGGTACTAAGCTCTAAAAATTTCAAAAATCCTTTTGCATTTTCTGTAGCACCGACACTTATGAATTATGATCGAAGGGACACGTGTCCATGTCTGACACCAACACAACACTTATACATGTGATTGCGTTCATTTACGTCTGTCATTTTGTTTTTTTTAAATTACTACTGGTGTTGGTGTCGCGTCTGGTGTTGCTTCATAGTTTGATTTTGATCAACTCTTATCTCAAAAATTACAAGGAGCTCATGAAATTAGAAAATCACAAAACAAAGTAGCAAACATACCTAACTTCATCTTCAACCTTTCATCAAAAGCAGAACCAGTAAAATTAGTTTGATTCGAGCCAAAACTACTACTCCCAACACCAATCTGATTACATTTACCAGCAAACCCATAAGGCTTCTTACCATAATCAAAACGAGAAGGCCCGTCCGAGGCGGTAAATCCATAATAGGAATTCCAAGGATCAGATGAATTGAAATATTGTTGTGATTTTGTTCCATCTGAATAGCCAAATTGGTTAGAAGAATCACCAGAAACAGAATCAGATTCTTTGATTGGATTTGAATATTGATGATTAACAACGCTAAAAGGTGTAGCAGAAGCTGATAAATTTGATGAAGCAGCGTAATAGGGCCAATCGTTGTATGACCCAAAACCCTTCATTGTTTAACGATCTGGTTATGATTGATAATCAACAACGAAAGTTAATTAATCAACTAACATCATCATAAACAAAAAATGAAAGAAATTAATTGAAATTGAAATTGCGTAATGTTACGTACCGAAGAGGAAGAGCATGCGGAGAAAGGAAATTGCAATGTGAGTGTGAAGGGTTTGAGTGTGTGATATTTCAGTTTCGCTTTTTCTGATTTTTTGTATTATTATAATATAATATTAACAAACTTTTTTTTTGTGACTATAATAATACGGTAAATTCTGCGTAGCTCTCGTAGTCGTTCAAATCTGTTGTTGCAACGCAAATATGTTACAATTTTCCACGAAATTGAGGGTCAATCAAATCTATAAAAATCTGATTTATTAATTTTTAAATTAATTAAATATTTAATTTCATCTGTTTTGTTTTGCAAGTGATTTTTAAATCAAAATATAGAGGTGGAAATATTCTCATTGAATTAGTCATTCCAATCACATTTATAAACAACTTTTTTTTCATTCTTTTTTGAAAAAATGATCTTACATATTTTATATATAAAAGTTCTCAAGTCACTTAAGCAAATTTTTGAAGAATAAGTTGTTATGAGTTTAATTTTTTTTTTTTGCCTTTTTTTAAAAAAAAAATGATTTTAAAAATCTTATATATAAATGTTTGTAAGTCTCTTAAGCAAATTTTTTGAGCCAAAAAAGTTGTAAGGATTTTTTTATTTTTTTTGAAAAATTGATCTTACACTTCTTATATGTAAAAATTCTTAAGTCTCTTAAGCAAATTTTTTGGAGACCTAATGGGAGTTGGGTTTTTTGTCTTTTAGTACGTCACGTGGCGTGGAATGATTGGTCCACGTGGCATATCATTAGTCTTGCTTGAGTTAACGAAAGGACCAATTACAAAAAAAAAATAAAATGTAAGGACTAATGTCAAAATGTGATGAAAGTGTGGACCAATAATATATTTAAGCCATAAAATAATAAATAATGTTACATAGAGGTGGCTAACTTACTCTCACCCAAAAACAAAAAAGACTAAGTTAGCAAGCATACTCCCATTGCTTTTGACCCAAAACCCACTTTTCAATATTTTATGTCATTTAAAATTGAAAGATGGTTTTATTAATTTAACTTTATTGTTTTTTTTATATAAAAAAAAAAACACAATTGTTTTTGCTTTCTTTTAGTTTTTTTTACTGCAAAAAACTTGGTGCATTTTATTTATAATAAAAGTAGAGATGCGAGATTAAGTCTTAACATGAATGTGGAAATAAGGAGGACATAAAACTACCCTTACTAAACATCAGAGACTACTAAATCAGAAGTTACAAGGTGTTTACAATCGCTGATCACTACATTGTAGTTAGAATCGCCATGTTTACTACCACAGAGATTGTCCACCACCGTTTCTGAATCGAACTCAAAGTCCACTATACCCAACTGAAGGTCACGCGCTCACGTAAGTGCGATAACAAATCTAAAGATTCCCCTAAATCTACATCAAGGAGCCGAGCCAACCACTATGTTTTAGCCAACACAAAATTACTCTCATCATCTCGAATGCACGTACACAGTCTAACTTTGTTCAGAGCATGAAAAAATAAAGCATCTATATTACATTTGTACCTGCCAAGACTCCGTTTATGCCATTGCAACTCATCGTGAGTATTAGGTTGCCAATAGTGTGGTTACACATAATTTGGGCATTCAACCAACTAGCAAGGAGAAAAATGATTATTGCTCTTCGCCCTGCACTTTTCGCTCGCACCCAGTTGAAAATACATTAATGCCCCTGTGTGAGTTAAGTCACGCACCACTGGCATGTGCGCGAGTTAAATCACATACCTTGGCCGGTTGTCAGAACTGAAGAACACACGTTATTTGGACGGTGTTCAATGCAATTAAATTGATTTTGCACGTTTTTGTTAAGTTTTTTCACGTTTTTTGACTATATTTAAGGTGGATATAAAGTAAATAAATGAATTAGAATAAATTCAGCGTGAATTCAAATAAAAATTACGTATTAAATAAATTCAAATAAAAGTGACATTACATTATATAAACGAGTCATTACATTACATTACATTGGGGACCATTCATTGACACTTCAATACCTTCATTTAAACAAAACTAACAAGAATTTAATCTTTTGAATGGAACAGTAGAAATGTCGGTCGAATGTTGGAGTCCTGCCGTTTAACAAGTTTGAATTTACCCCATCCAGAAGAAGATAATTGTTGTAGTTGGAAGGTGCATTCCCTACCTAATCACGATCTTCTAGCGGAATCAGACTGTTGATTATATCTTCAGTTGATCTCAGCAACGTTACCCGCATCGATCCACTGGAACATGCTGTGCTCCCAAAACATACTCTTCACGTTTTCATCGTTCATTAATTCCACCCAAGTGAACGATATTCTCCCCTCGTCGAGCGTTGGACGTTTATACCGAACGTATTTCACCCTCCTTGTGTCTCTGGGGTCAACTCCTTGGTTGAATTCATTAAGTTGATCCTTGAGACCTCTTAACGTTACACCAAGGTACCGAACCTTCAACTTCTGAGGTTCTCCGTCGTTAAATTGTGCATGAACGTCGATCCACCCCGCCATTGCTTCAAATCTACACAGTAAGAAATTAAAAACAATCAATGAAAAACTCATTCAAACATTTCATCAAACACTTGGAGTGCAAAATATACATAAACCCTAAAACTCAAAAGTACAACATTAACATGCAAACATCTAACCACAATTAAGCAACATAAGTCATTTACATATAACATTGTATCATTTCTTGCAAGCAAGATCAAAATTTAAACAAACCCTAAATCTAAAAAAAAAAAAACTACAACATACACATGCAAACATCTAAACATTTAAGCAACACAAGTTATTTTCATGTACACATTGTATGATTTCTTGCCAAAAAAACCAAAATTTAAACAATCCCTAAATCTAAAAAGTTTCCAATTTAAGAGAAAAAATTTAACATATAAACATAAAAGGTTAATGGTATTTGATTATGAAGACTTACTTGTTATTGAAGTATTGTTTGATTTGAACTTGAAGGAATTTTGGGTGATTTGAGAGACATTTTTGAGATTTTTTGAGATTTTAGATGAGAAACGAGGAAATGAGGTGTTCTGTCTTCTTTAAGACAACAGGTAGCGTGAGTTAACTAGCGCGGCGCAAGTTAACTCACGCAACGTTAGTTAAGTGGCACAACGATTAACACTTGCGCTACTTAACTAACGCACAGACATTTTGGGCATGACTGCAAGGTGCGAGTGTTTTGTGCTGGGGGGGAAGAGTAGAAATCGAGAAAAATTGCTCGTACACAAATTGTTTAAACCTATTTGATGATATTATTTCATACCTTTTTGTTCCTATGATTCCAAATACTCCAAAGGGTCACACCAAAAACTTGTTGTTGCGACTTACCAAAATGTTGCAACAACAAACACATTCGACGTAAAGCTTACATCAGGATCGAGAACGGACAACGGTGCATTCCATAATCCAGTACACTACACCCTACATCCCTTAATACATGACACAGTTGACCATATTACGCATGTCAATGCATAATTTTGAGCTTAAATATCTTGAATAATATATTAGAAAAAATTATGAAAATTTGATATTTTGAAAATACTCATTGAGACGAATCTAACGACATCTTATATGATACTATTTATCTTTGTATATTAGTAGAAAAATATAGTCAAAATTAGTTAGGTCAAAATTACAAATTTTTAAACAGATCATCTATTGCTGGACGGAGAAGTACCAAAAAAGAATACTTTTGCTACACATAAAAAGGAGATGAGCATTGTCTTCAACAAATTCTTCACACACCGCTCATTGATCGTGGAACTGAACACCTTTTGTCTGCAACTAAACTCTCATAGGCAGGCAATTCCGACAAGCTCCCCACAAAAATTCTTCACCTTCAATGGTAATTTCAACTCTACCTTTTCATTTAGTTCTTTTTAAAGAAAAAAAAGGCCCATACTATTCTTGTTTTTCAGTCTTATCAACACAAGTCAATTGCTTTTCTGTAACTTTTTCGCAAGACTTTTAACATGATCCAGATCACATACTACTTTTATTTCATGATTTTTCTTTTAAATTTAAATTAATAATAATAATAATTTAATCCATGATTTTTCCACTAAGAGCCTGTTTGTCTACTTCCTTCAAAAGCAATTCAGGTAGCTTCAAAAGTGAAAACTAGCAATTCCAATCAGCTTTACAAAATCAATTCTCATCTTTAAAAGTAATTCTGGTTGAAGCTACAGTTCCTAACTTTTGAGTTTACTAGATCACTTCTCTATTAAATTTTATATTTTAATTATTACAACCCACTATTTTCCTTTATTGTCCCAAATTAGCAGTTTTGGATTTTTCTTTACAATTTTTCCGTCCAAATTTACTGTATTTTTTCTTTTACGCTATATTTTTTTTTTGGTAGTGATTTTACGCTATATTTTATCATTTTTAACAACCATCTCTATTATTATTTAACTTAAATATATTTTTATCAAAAAATATAAAATACATAGAACAAATATTTTGTCAAAAATTTTTAGTTTAATGATCGTATTTATTATTTTAAAATTAATATATAGAAAATTTGTTTATTTAAATTAAATAATATATCTGTATTTAGTATTGGTCTACATATACATTCAACTATGTCCATTTTAATAATTATACATTCAAAAACAATTTTGATCAAAACTATCCAAACAACATCAATTCCGTTTAATCAATTCTACATTATTGTATCCAAACATAAATCAATTCTATCAGAATCAATTCTATGAGAACCAATTCTATCAAAAGTTGAACCAACCACACACTAAGCTAAAACATATAACATGCTGTGATTGATAATAGTTATGGCTTTTTACCTAAAAAAAAATAAAGAAGTTCTTGCTTTTAATTGTTTGAAAGCCAGAACAATGTAATCGACCAGTAAATATAAAAAAAATTGACATTGATTTGTCAAAAGAAATTGGCATCGAAAAAAGAAGTAACAATGTTCAGAATTTAAAAGAATAAAAATGTCGTACAGCGTTGTTTCTCATGTTTCATAAAAAAATCATTGCTTCTCGTATATTTGGTTTAAATAACAAAATAAAATGAAGTTTACAAGTCTATCCTACACTTAAAACTGATTTTAAATAGATATAATTGGTTTTTTATTTTATTTTATCAAAAGCAAATGAGAACATACTTACTAACTTACCCCTTTATAAACGAAAACTAAAACATAGCAGATGGAGTATAAAATAAATTACAATTCAGAGAACGCATTATACAAATTAAAAAATACAAAAATAGAAAACAGAAACGACATAACAATCCGATTATTAATTTTAATAAATATTTTTACTTCTAATAAAAAGGTACTCTAATTAAATAGAGCTACTAAAGTAAGTGTAATTTTGATTTCTTTTAAAAATGACTTAAAAAAAACTAAACTATAAAAAATGACTTAAAAAACTAAATAGTAAAGCTAAAACTAGGCTTGTCCACCACCACTATTATGCTCGTCCATTGGTTTCACAAACTTCTTCCAATAAGAATGATTTTGCCACACCTTAGACATTTCTTCAATTGGAACACCTTTGGTCTCCGGCAAAAACTTGTAAATAAACAAGCTCATAACCACAACAAAAAATGCAAAGAAGATGAAGAGTCCAAACTTCATGTGGCACAACATGGCAGTGAAAACTTGAGCAATGATAAATGTGAAAATCATGTTAACCGAAACGTTGACACTTTGAGCTGCCGATCGCACCTCAAGTGGGAAAATTTCGCTTGGCACCAACCATCCAAGAGGACCCCAAGACCATGCGAAACCCATCACATACACGCATATGCCTATCACAACAAGCAATGCATACCACTTAGGCAGCTCACCAGGATTCCCATCAACTCCAAATTTAAATGCAATGGCCACGGCTACAATGATCTGTGCCAAAATTAATAAATTTGTATTAGCAACAAAATATAAGTACTGTTTAAAGACTATAAAAAATATACAAATTGTAATGTGTTATTTGCCTAACCACCGACGCTAGCGCAAATCATTAGTCTACATTATGTGTGTTGTGAATTTCAAAGTTCATAAGATAATTGATATGAACAAATAAATTAAAATAGAATTAGACAACAAATAAATTTTCCAACGGTATATTGACAAAAAGTGTGTCAAAACGCTTCTCAATACGATATACAAAAAATTAGTAGGTTTCTCAATACTAAGAGTTGAAAATACCAAAATAGTAAAATCTATTTTTTTTTGTGAATCAATAGTCAAATCTAATTTAATTTCGATTAAATATTTCAAAAATTAAATTAAAGGAGTTATTTAATCAATGTACCTGGCAAATAAACATTTGAGCTCCTCCTTCTAAGAATAGAGTACGTCTCCCAAACTTATCAACAGTGAGAATTGAAACAAACGTTGCTAATGCATTAAAGCCTCCGGTGATCATGGCTGACATAAGGGAAGCATTAGCACCAAATCCGATAGTTTTAAACAAAACCGGAGCATAAAATGTGATGACATTCATGCCGGTGAGTTGCTGGAAGACTGGAATAGCTGTAGCCATGGTAAGTTGAGGCCTATACTGCCTCGTCAACAAAATAGACCAAGGGTGTTTGATGGCTTTAGAGGCTTGACTTGCTGCAAGTAAATCGTTAAACTCATCATCAACATCTGAAGTTCCCCGAATCTTAATCAACTCCTTTTTAGCTTTGTCATCTAGACCTCTTTCAATCAATGAACTTGGCGAATCGGGAAGAAAGATTGCACCAATAATGATCATTATCGCGGGAACTCCAGCAAATCCCAAACTGTATCGCCATCCTTCCCCGTTCTTCATGTTTGCAAAAAAATAATTGAGGATGTTGGCCACAAAAATGCCTATAGTTATTGCCAATTGGAACATCATGTTAAGAGCTCCTCTATACTTGTAGGGAGCAACTTCAGACATATAGATTGGCACAGACTGTTGTAAAAAATATGCAACATTAGTAAACTATCTAAGTAAATAAATCAGTTGAACTATATATAACAATATGAGTAATTAACATTTGTCAAAAAGGAAAAGAGTAGTTAACACAATTTACGCACACAACTTAATTTCGTGACATATTTTATTTCAAACAGTAAAGTAGTACCAAAAACATAAGATTGAGGACTAATTTACCCAACCAGAAAGGCAGAAACAATTATGGTATCCTTGCATTTTCTTTTCATGTTTTTTTTTCTTCTTCTAATCTATCTGGAATAAAAATATACTCTTTCTAATCTATCTAGAATAAAAACATACTCATGGTTTATGTACATTAATCTAAGAGTTTATTCATTAAAAATTAACCACATAATATTTTTACCTGGTTAGCACATCCTATTCCAAAACCAAGCAACATGCGGCCAACATAAAGCATCCACACTTTTTCAGCGAATCCATTCATGGCAGCTCCGGCGAGAAAAAGAACACCACCAGAGAGCATGGTAAGACGTCTTCCAAAGATTCTAGTTACGGTGGATGCTCCAAGAGAAGCCACAAGAGCGGCCAAATACAAAGAGGATGTAAACAACGTTAGTGTCTGACTGTCGAATCTGCAGTATTGATTATCTGCAGGCTTAATGTTTAGCTGCTTAGCGTAAACATCTGGAAAGAACTTCATTAAGAATGGATCCATTGCCGTAACTCCACCTATACATTAATTCATTATCATGTCAATAATCAGAAAATTATTGTCACATGAACAATTCTTGAGACATATTTTGTCAAACACTTAAATGGAAAAAAGAAGAAAAAAAAATTAGAATATTGTACCTGAAATGCCAAGATCATAACCAAAGATTAAGCCTCCACATGCTGCAGTCATGCAAATGATGAACACCCTAAAGGTGAATTCTCCCGGATATTCTTTTCCAGAGCCCTGTGCTATGTAACCTCCAGCCATTGTGTTCTTTCAAATCACAAAGAAAGTTAAGAGTTTGGAAAACATAAAATAGATAAATAAAATTACTTACGAGAGTTTAGAAATATGTTGTCAGGTATTTTTATTTTATAATAATAAACAGCTAAGTTTTTTTTTCTTTGACAAAATAAACAACTTGAGTTAATTTAGTATGTATTCCTAAAACTTCTCCATAACTTAAAATAGATGCTCATCCATATTTGATCAAAAGTTTAAAATAATAACATATATATTCTTAGATAGACATAAAGATATTTCTTACGTTTTTGCATTAATTAAGAAAATTTTAAGAATACAAATATACCTTTCTGTTTTTATGGTTTGATCAAAATCCCAATCCTATTTTTGAAAAAAATTTAAAACAAGCAAAACCTTTTCTTAATTTGTATTTACGTATAACTTTTCAAAACAAAAGCTACTCAAGTTAAAAAGAGTTATTAAATTTTAATAATTATATCTGTACTCCACACTCAACAAACTAGATGAAAAGTAAATTTTCACAATGCGTCAAAAAAAAGAGAATAAATTTTCTCAAAACAGATTCAATCCAAACAAACTTCAAAATAAATTTAATGCCAAAACTTCCATAAACTAAAAGTACATGGATACTGATGATGTTGTATATATAGATATGTGTGTGTGAAAGAAAGTAAATCATGCAAAGGGAAAAGAAATTTGAGACCAAAATTGATGTAAAGTGCATAGAAAAAGGAAAATAGGAATGTTTTACGTACCAGAGAGAAAGAGCATGTGCATAAACAAAACTACGATGAAACAAGTGAAGGTTTGAGTTGAGTCCACTATTATATAATATCTCAGTTTGTTTTTGTCGTTTTGTTTTTTAATTTAAACAAACCCGTCTATCTTTTTATAAATTAATTTCGTATCCACAGCTATCGCTCATATTTGTTACAAATGATAATTTGAACCGTTGGCCTAAAAAATTGGGTGCATCTTATCCATTAAATAAACTTGCTAGTTCGGTGAATTAGGTTGCAGTTTTTCAAATTTCAAATTATTCAATTATTTTGATTTGTTTTGTTTCAAAGTGTTTCTTTGGGTAATCTTTATCTTTTTTTCTAAAACTGGGTAATCTTTATCTTTGATTAACAAAATAAATAATCTTTGATAGAAAACATAATTTGAAGCAATAATTGAATGCTAAATAAAGCTTAAATACTACTTCAAAAAAAAAAAAACTTAAATACAAACCTCTTATGCCAACATCCAGTTTAAATAAAAAAACATCAATTGAAGCAATTTTCCGATAATCTATTTGTTTTTTTTTACAGTTTCTTTTATTTGTTTGAGATTTGTTTTAAGCTTCTCTCTTTTCTTTTCTCTTCCTAATAATTTGTTTCATGCTTCTCACACACGCACATGAGAAACAAATTGATAAAATGTTGATTATTAAAAATAGAAACATGCATATTGAACTCTACCAAAAATTTACAAATAGTTCTTGTTCTTGACAGAACACACGGTCATTAGAAACAAATTGATAAAATGTTGATTAAAAATAGAAACTTGCATATTGAACTCTACCAAAAATTTACAAATATATTCTTGTTCTTGACAAAACACACGGTCATTAGAAACAAATTGATGCACACGGTCATTAGAAACAAATTGATAAAATGTTGATTAAAAATAGAAACTTGCATATTGAACTCTACCAAAAATTTACAAATAGTTCTTGTTCTTGACAAAACACACAGTCATTAGAAACAAATTGATGCACACGGTCATTAGAAACAAATTGATAAAATGTTGATTAAAAATAGAAACTTGCATATTGAACTCTACCAAAAATTTACAAATAATTCTTGTTCTTGATGAAACACATGCAAATTAGAAACAAATGGATAAAAATGGAAACATGCATATTGAACTCTACACAAAAATTTACAAATAATTCTTTTTTTCTTCTTCAATTTAATCGTTTAATTGTATCATATGGTTTCATAATAATCATCCCAACTAAATATTACTCCCTCCGTTTCTTTTTAAATGTCGTTTTAGAATTTTAACACAAAAATAGCAAAGTGTATTTTTGCACACTTTTTTCCTATTATACCCTCATTTTAATCCACTAATAATTTCCTTTTTTTTTTGCACACACTTTATCTTTCCAATAAATTTAATATGTAACAAACAATTGTTAGTTACCACTCTCTTTCTCCAACAAATTCCTATTTTTTTGCGCGCTTTATCTTTCTCTCATAACAAACAATTTTCAATTTTCTAAATATTGTGCATATCTCTTGAAATTTTTAACATGTACTACTCATGTTTTTTTATAGAATTTTAACTCTTCATAGAACTATTCTCATAAGTAACAAAATTTTTGAAAATAGCAAGAAACAAATTTTGTTTTAAAACAAAACAAACAAACTTTGTTTTAAAAAAACAAAATTTAGTTTTCCAAATATATTGCATTAATTAGTTTTATTGAAAAATATAAGAATAATTGACAAAGGGTATAATTGACAAATCATACCCTTACAAATACTAAAACGACAGTTAAATAGGAATGAAAAATTCACCCTAAAAAGACACTTAAAAAGGAACGGATGAAGTATATAAATTGGATATTTATGGTTACGTAATTTTATAAAATTGTATTACTATATTTTTATTTGCTAATTATTGTCATATGTGAAAATTATTTTATTTAATTCTTTATACTAGCGAAAAGACGGTCACTCACGTCTTTCCGCTCTTTTTATTACGCTAAAGTTTGAAAACTATGAAATGTGTTTTTTTTTATGAAATTTTGATTTTCATTAAAACTAAAAAAATATAAATGTTTGTTGATTTCAAGTTATAAAAAATCGAATTAACCATGATTATCTATTTCAACGACACCAATAATAATACAATATAACAAGAAAAAAAAATCTAAATTCTATTTTTTTAATGACATCAAAAAAAAATTATTATAGAAAAAATTGTTTAAGGGTATAGTTGGGATAATGAAAAAGTAAGTATAAATATACTCATCTAGTTTGTTACACTTTTTAAATGATAAAGGAAAAAAACAAAAAATATATGTTCATATCGTGTTTGTTACATTTATTTTAATATTTAAATTTATTTATTCTTATTTATTTATTTAAATATATACATGATTTTTATGGGTTGAATTTTTCATTATTCATTTTGTACGTTTAAACAAATTTGCCTCTAAAAATGCTATATTGATGATGTTATTGAAAAATATATGAATTTTTAATATTTTTGTTTGAAAATATATATGAATTTTTATTATATTTGTTATATTATTAGTAAAAGATAAACATAGTATGTTATTCCTCACAAAAACATATTCTGTTAAGAAACATATTCTTTCAACAAAAACAAAAAAAAGTAACAAACATATAAGGGAATGATTTTTATGGGTTAAATTTTTCATTATTTCAGTTATACCCCTAAACACGTTTGCTTTAAGAATATTTTATTGCTGGTGTTATTGAAAAAAAATATAAACTTTATTTTTTTTAGAGAAAAAATATAAACATTATATTTGTTATATTGTTAGTAAATATAAACATAGTTTGTTACTATTTAAGAGTAACAAATATCTATACATATAATTTTAATAAAAGTCAAAATTTCATATAAAATATTGCGTAGAATTTACATGTTAGCGCAATTAAAAAACAAGCAGGCGGACACGTTTAAACGCTAGTATTAAATAGTTTTGAGTAAATTACACTCCCCTCCCATAAGAAAAGCTTGAATTGCACTCCTCTCCCCTCTTATGTTAAAACATACACTCCCCTCCCCTCTAAGATGTTTGAATTACAACCCCCTCCCTTAATTATTAAATATGCACTACACTTTAATCTATTTTAACATAAATAAATATTTTTATGATATATACTAATTTTGAACCAACATTTAAGAAAAATAAATTCATTTCTTTATAATTTAAATGTCAGTGATAATTGAATTTAAATATTTTGTTATTAATTTTATAATTTAGAGTATAAAATAAACTTTTAAATAACCATACTTTATTGTCTTTAGTAATTTTTCACATATTTTAATTTTATTTTGGGTTGTTTCATATTTTATAATAGGGTTTAAAACTATATATGTTCATGAAATTGTGAATAAAAAATAGCGAAAAATATGTATTCAAATTTTGATTATATTAAACTAGACCCGCAAAACTATTTTTTCCGAAGTGTGCTAGATTATTAGAAATAAAAAAAAATATTGAGGGAGTAAAGTGTAGATTTTAACATAAGAGGGGAGGAGAATGTAATTCAAGCTTCTCTTATGGGAGAGGAGTGAAATGTTTTTTAATATGTTTTGAATAAGAGGGGAGGAGAGTGTAATTCGAACATCTTTGAAAAGAGGGGAATGTAATTTACTCAATAGTTTTTTTATTGAAAATGAAATATCAAATAGTTTAAATCTTTTAATATTTGGAACTTAATTTATTCAATTACTATGGTTTTGATTATTAGATTGACAAAATTTGATATTCGTTAAGGAAATGATCTATGTCTTTACACATGGAGGATCAAGTTGATTCTTGAAGTTACATATTTAGTGTGTATTTAGTCCTTGAAATTATATACTTATACTTGGAATGAGTTACGATTAATGAATATAAGATGCAGATATTATTAACTGGACTCGTTAAATACTTATTAAATTGCGCTTGTTAAAAAAAATACTTATTAAATTGCTCTCTTCATGCACCGAACCGTTGCTTTGAAATTCGAAAATACCTGTTGAGTCACGAACAAGATAACAATCTATCAACCGCACCGTCTCCCGATCAAAGCGTAGAAAGTCGTTCGAAAATTGCACACTCAAATATGGATATTATGGCCCCTTGAAATGAAAGAGACAGAAAAAAGAGAGAAAGAGGAGAGATTTCTAGATTGCCTCTAATACAAATTGATGCTTAAAACGTGGGAGCATTTTTTTGGATCACCCCTTACTTTGGTTCGGGTTTATGTGAGTGATTTCTCGTTCCCGACTTTGGTTCGGGTTTCTCAGTGTCTCGTTCAAGGCTCCTCCGAAGGTTCGTCTGCCACCCCATCCACCACCTCCATATCTTACTGTTATTGTTGCCATCTCAACCGTTGAAACTAAAACGTCATCTGAACGTCCCCCTCGAAAGCCACCATGGTAACACTGTGTTCGGACTACTCCAACAACACCGAGTTTGAGCTCTAATGCTTTCGTTGGTGTTTTATTGTTTTCCTCGTTATGCTTGATTTTTGTGTTTTGTATTCCTTTTTTTTGCTTCAAGTTTGCACCCTATAGGTTTGTTGAATTGTTTGGGAAGGACTCTAGTAAGAAGCTTAGAGCGACCATCACAACTGAGTTCACGATCCTCTATTCCTCTCAACCTCTCAAAGGTCTTGTCAATATGTGGCACAATTGGTCATCTCAGAGACCATTTATAGTCGATTTTCTGTGCAAACACCTGCATATATCTTTTTCTGAAGTTGGATTAAATCAAAGACAGTGGATCTCGAATTATTACCGATATTCGGTCATATGCGGAAGATTTTTGTTTGGTTGTTAAGATTTGAATTTTAGTTTGTCAACACTCTATTGTCTGCTATGAATGTTCTATATGTATCTTTAGTTTGCATCTATCTATTTTGATTATTTGTACAAATTTTAATAGATGGATGGGAAATGTTCCAATGCACCATCATTTTGGTAGTACTATAACTATTTTATTTTTCTGTAAGAAAAAAAATGCGTGAATATCATTTAGGATTTTAATGTGTTCCCTCATTCCCATTTATGAGAATCAAGGAGGGAAATTAAACTAGCCAATCAATGACAAGATCTACAAAATATTCCATAGTACAAATGTAAACAATAGCCGTTCTCATGGCCAACATCAGCAAACATTATAAGATGGTGGTTCCAATCTGATGAGGTGGATTTGGCGTGTCACACCGTCACCATGACTTCTTATTAGCTTACATAAGATGATTCAAACTTCATTCCGTGGAACCCACACTACCATGTGAAACTCAGACCCACCCCCCTGATTCTGTGCAAGGAATGTACTACTCTATGATAATCAACTAGCTTTTTTTCTCCCTGGAACAAGATCGATTTCCGGAGTTGATGAAATGCGGTGGAGGACAGTGGATGAGCTCTTCGGCATGGGTACTGCATTGGCAGACACCTAAATGCTCAAGTCAGTTTGAGTGAGATGGGTGAGAGGTTTAACACGATAGAAATTGTACATTTCTCCTATTGAAGTTTTTAGGATAATTAGCGTAGCGTAAATTCCGTTGAGACCATTGAGCGATTTTCAGCGTGATTTATGGATAAGTGCCTGGTCAGACATTGATTGGTTGATACCCTAGAGTATGTTGGCAATGCAACTTAATGTGCGGCTCTGTAGTAGAGTCCGCGCGCTAAGGATTGAACACGGTCATCCAGTCCCGAACAATAATCATCAATCTGTAGACTATGTATAGTCTACTCCCGTAAAAATTATTTCTAAATTCGTACATCAAATTCATCCATTAACCAAGTCCAAACTAAATAGAAAAGAAAGAAGAAAAATAACGTTGAGGATACACATTTCTATGTATACAATAGAATATTTTTAATATGTAGTAATATATCGTACATACATAAAAAGGCTGAACGATATATCATCAAATAACTAGTTTGATATGATGTGAATGTGATGAATTTTATGAAATGCAACATGCATTGGGATTTTCATCACTAAAGAGTTGAGGTGGTGGTGGCATTCGTTCAACAACATAGAGTGGCTGATTATAATAGTTATAGTACATCATCCTCTTCATCATGTCTTCCTCATCATGAACTCTATTAATCTCTTCCCCACCCTTCTCTTCTTTACTCTCATTCTTTTCTTCTGGTTTAGCCTCCTCTTCTGCTGGTTTCTCTCCTTCTTTACTTTCTGGTTCAGGTTCAGGTTCTGGTTGCGGAACTATCTTGGCTTGCTTTTTGGTTCGTCTATAAACGAAATCCACTAACTTGTTGCCGTCCATGGTTCCCGTCACAATAACCTTTCCTGTGCTATGCTCAGTCTCTACTGTTTGGACTCCTGCATTAACACATTCACATTTTCACATCATATGCATGACTAGCATTCATGTATAAAGCATGCTTGGTTAATTAGCATGTTTATGAAAACAGTATTGGAAAATGGTTAGGTGAAATTGTATGAATAGTTTTTAAATTATGTAGCCTTTTTAGTTGTATTTGTTATTAAATTGTTGTCCGCAACTGCAATTGCGGCCTCAATATAAATAATTTTGAGGTCTCTACAACGGCGTCACTACTCTGTAATTTCGAGGTCAGAATCACAAAACTATAATGGAACCACATAACTCTATCATTAAGAAATCTTTTTTTTTCTTTCCAATTTTAGCACATTTGGTGAAAATTAATTATAAGTCCATAAAATTGAGCTGAATGAGGAGATAATTAAGTTGTACCTTTCATTTTGAGAATCTTCCCCTTGAGCTGCTCAGCACAAGCCTCACAGTGCATGTTCACGTTAAGTTCCACAGTAACTGGTTCACTAACCTGGAACAGAAACCAATTATATAGTAATTATTCATTAAATATCTGGATTAGATATAATTCAGCTTTGGTTTTTGAATTAGAAAAGAAAATCTAGTGATACCTGAGAGTTAACAACTTCTGGTATAGGTTCTCCTTCTGCTTCAGGCAATGGAGATATAACTTTGGCCATTCTCTTTGTTTTCTTTGTTATAATATCGCAGATTCCTTGAGGCTCCACTATTCCCTTTATGACTACTTCATTTTTTGCCATATCAATCACCACTCCCTCAACTCCTATTACAAGATAAACAAAACTGCAAAATGAGTGATCATGCATGACTTGTGGATTAATTAATCAAAATCAACTAGATAGATTATAAAAAATACCTCTAATTTTGATAATATATTTCTCAATTTTCTTGGCACATCCCACGCAATGCAAGTCTACAAACAACACACATGGAGCTTGTTGTTTAGGCTTTTCCTCTGGTTGTTCTTCTTTCTTCTCCTCTACCGGAGTTTCCTCTGGCTTGGACTCTTCCTTGGGTGGTTCCTATTCAATTAAAAAAAAAAAAATCATAAAACTAGCATGTACTAAATGTGTAAGATAAAGAAAGTAGAATGCCAAAAAATGAAGGCTCACCTGCTTTACTTCTTCACCCATTTTGTATATGAATAGAGAATAAGAAACCAAATTAGTATTATGAACTATTTGAAGAGAAAATTGGCCTAATCTAATATGGAGAGAGTTAGTTAAGTATATAGAGAAGGCAGTTATGTCATAAGGAAAGTGTAGGAGTTTTATAGATGTGTGTAGTGGCCGGTGGGTGATTAGAATATAAAGCTAAGTTGTTATTCCAAATTCCAATATATGCACATGTAGTGTCACGAAAAACCTCTTAGTTTAATATATCTATTGGAATTCTTTTCAAACTTCAAGGTTGATGGTAGAGAGGAGGGAAACAATTGGAGCATGGTTTTTAGATTTATAGACAAAGAAGGAGAAAAAGAAAGCTTTGAAAATGATGACAGTGTCATTATCCACCGACGGGGTAGATTTTTCATGACAAGGTTGTGATGTGTCATTGTGTCATATATGCATGGCATGTGTGTAAAGTGTATTGGTTTATTAGGACAACCTGGACAAATATGTAGTTTTGTGGATTACATTAATATACCTAGGTATGGGATCTTTGATCTCTGTCCAACAAAAATATACAAGGTATGGGATCTTTGATGTGGACACCTATTTGAGTCTGAATTATCAATTTTATTTCTAAACTTATGTATGTATTTACAGAATTATTATAACTGTTAAACAATTGGAAAAGCACCATCTAGCTAGATTTCTTTTCTGCCAAGGAATGTCTACTACTCTATAATTGTGTAGTATTAAGATTCTCTCCATCTATCGGTATGTGCATTGTATATCAGATCCTTAAAATATTATCAAATTAGTGACATTAGTTCCGATTCAAATATGTCATCATGTCTATAGACCTGAATTCCGTGCAGTCAAGTAAATTTAAATGGTAGAAAAGAGATTAAATAATTCGACGTTAAAATAAAATCTTGAGGTCTAGACCCTTTTAATTTTTTCAACGGTTAAGATCACCGTTGTAGTCGCTCCGACTACAATGGGTCACATAAAAGCTTTTTGGAGAGTGAGGGACTGCACAATTTTCCTTTTGTCTTAGTCAAGTTTTATTTAAGAAGGAGCAGTTAACAAATCTAATGAGACAGCATGTGATCACATATATATCGTGATTTCTTACGATGAATTCAACATATAAGCATATTCTCTTCCCACACGAATTAGTGCTTAAAATAAGCAACGGATTTCGTATTTGCATGACATGCATTTGATTGGGATGAATGAAACGTATGGATAAGGAATCACTTGCATTTTTCGTGTGAAGATTAACGCAATAAAGTTGATGATTCCCACATGGACTGCTATAACTGTTTCTGTTTGCGACCTTTATATTCTATCTAGTAGTTTCTATGATAAAGCTTAATCAAACCGTCTATTCTTCTTCATTTTTCTGATTCTCATAATTAATAACAAAAAAACGACATGTTGAAGAATATACCTCTATAAAATTGAATAATCTCTTCTTCTTTTTTTTTTAAGAAAATTGAATAATCTCTATCAACAATATATTGGTCCAGGTGAAAAGGGATTTGACCCCTTTAAACATGTGTTTAGGGGGTTTGATTCCTAAATGATTTGTATAGAAAAAATTAAATAATCTCTTTGTGGTGTGGTAACTTTTTACCAAAAAAGTCATCATGATCACTAATACTCAAGGATAATGAGTCCACCGTGTATTTTTTACGGTCATACTAACTGATGCCTCCAAAATACTGATTAAAAAAACCTTAAAAAGAAAGTTTTAAATTAAAAATGACATTTTTCCGACTTTTAAAGAATTGATTACATAGTTTTTAATACAATACCTACTATATTTACTTCCTTGACCATGATTAGCATTTCCCTATTTTTTATATCATGATGGAAGTACTATTTGATATTATGTTATGGTAAAACAAAAAAGAATTCTAATGGGGATCGATTGGTTAGGTAAATTTCTTCAACTTCAAAGCTAAACTAGGCCCTTTAATTTGATCCTTTCTTAACTGCTACTGCATTGTTCTCAACAGTTTTGAAAAGCATATTGACTTAATTAATGCATGTATGCATTTTTTATTTATTTTTTGGAACAGTGCCAAAAGCAGAGTCTCTAGTTACTAGGCATATGTGGTAACACGTAGAGATGACTCAGCATTCTGTACTAACAATCCCCATGTAAAAAATGTGGGGCTGTAGAATTTGATCATGTAGGTAAAATGGGGTTGCTTTTCACATGGAAAAGTTTAACTATTAAGAGATCCTAATGTAAGTGTGGTCCCTTCTTTTGTTAGCTTGGTTGGTCAAGAAAATTTGGACGGTTGCATTAGGAATGCAATTATACTCAACCATATATTATCATTTCCTAGTACAAAATGTGCCTGTTCAATTACATGATGAATTATATGATTAATTGATTATTGAAACTCTTGGCTTATAGCTATTTGCTCATCAGTGTCATGTGGTCGTTGCTTTATGGTATTGGTGACACATACTAAACTTGGGAAACAACCACCAGATTCCATGTGCCCATCCACTCTGTTATTTTCAGTTTGAAAGCTAAGCAAAATAATTATTCATAAAGTAAAGAAACAGGATCTGGCTGAAGGACACTTTCAATTCTGTCGATATATGTAAACCATGCAATATTCTTGAATTTTCCTTTTCCTTTTTGTAGTGTGCACCATGTAAAATGTACATCAGTGTTTCATGATCAGTAAAGCAAAATCTGCAATAATATTATTGAACTACCCTTTTAACCATTAGTATCATTTCAACTGCTCTTGCAGAATAAGTAATCCACTCATCCATCTCATAGCTTTTGGTAAAAAAGGGGTTGGGTAACTAAGCTAGTTTGAGCTAAGGGATAAGGCGTTGAAGGTCTTGAGTTCAAACCCGAACGAATGAGTAAATACTAATCTAACAACTAAAAATATATATTAATCAAACCCGAACGAAAGAGTAAATATTAATCTAACATTAAGAAAATGTGTAAAAAAACGATATACTAAATATATATTGAGATTGATTTTTATAAATAATATAAATAACTCGTTTCAATTTTACATTTTCTTTGAATATACAGAATCTTAAGTGCATACATGATACATCAGTAATAACAAAAGGAGTTTTACTAAATACTGTGCTCATTTAGATACAATTCAGCAACAGCAGTGTGCAGAGCTGCTCCAATTGAAAGAACTTCCTCATCAAGAAAGAAAAATGGGGAGTGTGGGGAATGAATTGATCCTACTTTCTCATTTCTGATTCCAATGGAAAACAATACTCCAGGAATTACTTCTTGATAAAATGCAAAGTCTTCGCCTACCATCGCCTTCTTGGCTTCATGGACATTGTCTGGACCAAGCAGAAGTCGCCCAACTCTCTCGACATGTAGATGTAAATCTTTGTCATTGACAACAGCGGGATATGGCATGAAGGCCTCTTCTTTGAAATCAACATATGCATTACATCTGTGCACACTTGCCTGTCCTTCAATAACCTGCAAATATTATCTATCAACATAAGCTAAACAAGATTTATAGGCTTTGTATGGATAAACAACTTAATTAAGCGCTTATAACATAGACACTTACCAGATAAGGGTTTGTATATTAGCTATTTCTATAATCAAAGATAAAATAAAGTCAAGTTGTTTTTATATAAGTTGTAAGATGTCTTCATAAGCTATCCTAGAGAGGTTATGAAATTAGCTGAAAAACAGCTTATGGACATATCATAATAAGCTATTTCCATAAGCTTTCTGAAACAGTCTCACAAGTGCTTATGCTAGTAGTTAAGCTCTAAGCTAAACCCAAACAGGCCTAGAATAATAGTAGAAAACGTAGAAAAGATTAATGGGATATGCACTTTTTGAATCAACAATTCAAGTACAGATAGACATGCAGTCTACTCAATTGAATCTTCACAGCTGAAAAAATAATGGCAGAGAGAAAATATTGGAACGTGACCTAAAACAAAAGCTAACAGTTTCACCTTAATTTCAAATTAAGGGAGGAAAAGAGAACATATTATGGAGAAAATTAAACTAAACAGATTGCCATAAATGAGTATTGCAGCAAGCCGAGAGTTATAACAACCTGCAGCTGAACACTATCACTTAGGTGAATTTAGATTCATTATCAAATTCCTTTATGTATTTTTTATTTACAACAAAGAAATGCGCTCCTGCTATGCATTTAATGAACCATAGATATGTTGCAAGTGGAAGATATGGAAAGCTTTTAAAAAACTAGTAAAAGAGTTTCATTTATATAAATGATATCTAAACTGGTCAGCGCCATACCTCTTTTAGTCGCTGTCTGAAATGGTACATGCCTTCCGTTGTCTGGCTCCTTAGAGTACCTCCAAATTTTACATATGATGGGATCACGTTTAATGCATCCCCTCCTTTGACATAAGTAACAGACAGTACCTGTGGCCAATATATGATGGTCAGTTGTCATCTTGGCTTCAAAATTGAAGTTATACTAACTCTTTTTGGCATAGTTAAAGCGAAAGTCCAAAGCTTATAGAAATGAAATAGCATAAGCCTAGACATAACTATTCTGGTTTTTCTTACCAAGGGTTTCATTACAAAATAGAAGAATGCATTAAAGTATGATATTTAACCAATCAAATTCTAGCATACATGAGAAAGTTTGCGCTTACTATTTATAAAGTGTTATGTGTTGCCACATACTATTCTTCCATTTCTTATCAGCCCCGTCTCGTAACAATAAGCATTATTCTATGTTGGAAATTCCGCCTTAATTGCGGTCCGCCCTTAGTCGCCTAAATTGCGACCTTTGGTTAGCCTTCATTGCAGCCTCCAACACCTTCATTGTGTTGGCTTTGAGGGGGTGGATTTAGTCCCACATCAGATAGATAGTACTCTTGAGAAGAGTTTATAAAGAGGAGGCACTCCTCACCTTACAAACCGGTTTTGTAAGGATGAGTTAGGCCCCAAATTTCAACATTCTAGAATCATGGAGTAAATAAGTTTATTTTCAAAAAAGAAGAGAAATTCACCCAGACTTCTAGCTATATAAAACAACCAGTTCCAAAGAAAGAAGCCAAGCCATAGAATAAAAGTTTATGCATTATAACATATCCAGAAGTTTGGGGAAGTTTCTCGTTCAAATTTGTTGCAATGAAAAGCCATGGATATATCTTGTTGTGAAAGTAAGAGTAGCACATACCTGACTATGAAGAGGATCGATTTCTCTTGAGACAAGTTGTTGCAGTGCCAATATTGCCAATGATGTAGCCAGTAGTGGATCTACAGTCTGGTGGGGAAATGCAGCATGACCACCTACACCTACAATTTTTGCCTCAAAGATGCATCCAGCAGCTGTAAAAGGCCCTGGAATTGATGCTATAGCTCCAGTAGATGTCGTAGCATCAATATGAACAGCAAAAATTGCTTCAACGTCTTGAAGAACTCCTTCTTTTATCATTTGCGAGGCACCTCTAGCTCCCTCCTCAGCAGGTTGGAAAAGAAGTCTCACAGTTCCCTTTAATATTAATACCAAAGAGTAGGAAGACAGTCTTCAAACAACATATTTGACTTTTGAGTACTTATGCAAGTGTTAGAATCAGAACATCAAACACGCTAACAGAAGAAACCATTTACTTACGTATGTCTAAACCTGTGCTTCTGACACTAGTCAAAAGACAACGCAATAGCTTGATATTGTTTTGTTGATTTATTTTATCTATCCTAATGGATCAAAGAGCTCAACATTTAGTAAGTTTGATCTAGTTGGGACACTCTTAGTTAATACATTTTGGATTTTATGCAAACTTATACTTTAGCTAAACTTTTTATTATGGATGCAGTTCAAGTATTACTAACTTATATGATGAACTTATGATCAGGTAATAAGCATGTCATGGTAGTCCAAACTTGTGAAGTAGAGAGTTCAAACTTCAAAGCCTAGATAATCTATTAATTTCTTCCAGATTCAGTGTGATTGCAGAAGATTTAGTAGCTACTAGTTACCTAGCAAGGCTGAGATACAAATATTTAGGTCCGAACCCGAAATTCAGTACAGAACAGTAACCTTAACGAAAAATTATACACAAAAGACAGGACTCTGAGGAATTAAAGTTAATTTGTCTAAAGTATTTCACAGCCCATTTTATCAAGCATTTAACATGAACACCAAGGCACCATATCGAGTAAGTTCATTAGGGATGATCAGACAAATAGTTAGCTAATTAGAGGAAAACCAGTTATTTAACTTTGGAGAGTAGAACGGAGATTTTTCGTTTAATGTTTTTTTAGCTTTGTCGCATTATTCAAGAAAACACACGAAGAAGGTTATTGATCAACAAGCTATAGAAACTGAAAAAAAGTAGAGAATACCAAAGTCCTTAAGGGGAAGTCTAGCTATAAAACTAAATGATAAGAATGCAGAAACAGAGGATTCGAAAAGAACCTTCAGCTTATCTTTGCGCTGATTGAGCAATTTTGCAGCCCCTAATAGCATAGTGGCATGAGCATCATGTCCACACGCATGCATTCTGCCATCAATTTTGCTCTTGTATTCCCACTCAACAAGTTCCTAACCAAGCATCACCACCATCAGATCAAATATTACCTTATTTGAAAAACAATATTCTCCTAAAGGAGCATAAGAATAATAAGTGTATGTTTGGTTCAACAACTAGAATTGATCCTAAAGTAGCTGGCATTCAGAGCTTTTGCCTCTACAATTGTTTTTTAGACTTAAATTTATTGTTCAACTCACTTTTCCAAGAATATATACAAACATAACTCACTCATAGCAGAAATTAATTTTACATAATCAATTCATCACAACCAAACACACACATAAGGAGCTAAAAAGGGGTAACCTGCATAGGGAGTGCATCGATATCAGCACGAATAGCGATGATGGGAGAAGAACCAGAACCAATTTGAGCAACAATACCAGTTTTAGCAATTGGATACATAAAAGGTATACCAAGTTTGTCAAGTTCACTGCGGATAAGGGCACTTGTGTTGTGTTCTAGGAAAGCCAATTCTGGGTGTTGATGAATCTCTCTTCTCACTGAAACCAACCAATCTTTTTCCTTCTGGGCTGAACTCAGAATCTCTTGAGCATAAGCATCACACTTCACCACGGTACAAAGGGAAGTGCAGAACAGAAACACAACAAGTACATGAATGGCTGCCATCAAATGTTTGTCTCTTCTAACTTCCAAGCCACTCGTTGACCCTTTCTCCTGAAGTGGCAAGCACAACTTCAAGTTCCTGAATTTTAAATCAGGTAATGTTTTCGGCATTGACGTTGAGCTAAAAAGATGGGTTCAAATGTTTTTTCTTCTATGGAGAGGTAAATTTCCCTAATATTTAGGAAATAAAGGCTGTCAGAATTTTAAACTTGTACACAAAGGACAAATAGTTTGAGCAAATATTTAGTCACACGTACAAAAGAAAGGAACTTGTCAACCTCAAGTAGATGAAAGATTTTGATGTTCCACACACACACTAAGGTTAGGTTATTTTCAATTAACAAAAAATAGTTGTTTGATTCTAAGAAGTGTTTATTTTGGTTCGATGCATTGTTCTTTTTCCTTTTGTTGATTTGTATTTTGTTAGTTTTTATGGTAAAATGTATATGTTAAAAACGAAAGTAAGATGTAACAAGAAAAAACAACTAATTTGTTAGGGGGATACCTACCGTCAAAGAGAGAAATATGTTTTCTATGAGGTTCTCTTCATTTATTTACCATTAGTGGAAGAATAATACGACCCATTAGTGGAGTCCACTTATTAAGATGAGTTCGAGTAGTCTGTCACTTATGTCTATCTCTATCATAAATTGACGGTAAATGGAAAGTACATAAGTGGAGCAAACCCAAACTCGTTTTTCTATCGATGGTCCTTTCATTGAGTGTTTAACCATGGACATGGTAGGTCCTACTCAAAAGGACATTAAAACAGAAGATGTTACCAAAGCCTAGATTTTGTAGATGTTCCAGAATTCAAACCACAAACTTTGGTCATTGGAAGCTCGGGTTACCTACATTGCATCTGAATATCCCCATTTTGGCAGTTTTGACACCCTTCGGCGGATTTTAATAGATCCATCCATAGAAAACCTCCTCGCTATCGAATTGCAATTTTTATGCATCCCTTGTGTGATTTGTGTCAATATGAAAAATGAGAACAACAAATTTAAAAAGTGAAACTGGAATAAAACTGAAAATGAAGAAACTGTTCAAATGTAAAACAACAGAGGTTATAGACTAGCCAGCTGGGTAGTGATAGGTGATACATAATATTATACACCAACTAAGTATGAATAATTGACAATGTAAAATTTCTTCACCCTTTCAATGCATATCAAATAAATCCTAGTAGATTAAAACTCAATACAGGTAGTTTTCCAGTTTGATTTTGGACCTCGTGCACTCCATATCCATCACTTTTCCTCTGAGATACTAGGGATAACGGCCAGCTGCTTATCCTCTTTTCTGACCTGTGATGTGGATACTGTAACGGGGGCTGGATCAGATTGTAGTTCTTCTGGAGCTGAATTAGTTTGCTCCCCCTCACCACAGTTAGAAACTTCAAGGCTCTCTTCGTTTTTCTTAAATAACCGACATAGCACATATGCTTTCTGATATAAGTAACAAAATAATAATTAACAGATTAGCAATTGTTATCATCTTCATATAATTTGACATAGTAAAAATAGGAGAGGAGAATATTATAGAGAATAGACCTGTCCTGGGTTCGTTCCATCAAGCTCCTCAAGGGTGGGACGATACTCGTGCATTACCCAATTAGACCTCCTCCCGTTAGGTGCACGACCAATGTAGAAAACTAATGTCTTCTTCATCCCAATCAAGATGGTTCCGGATTTGATTTTACGATCCTTCCCTGTTGCCTTCCAATATCCATGATTTGTTTCTCTGTTCAATCGATTCCCATTTGGATATTGTCGATCCTGTGGACAGAAGAAGAACCACTCTGGGTCATTGTCTTTTATCACTGACAAATCTACAACAAACCCAACACAAACCAAGAGATAAAAAAAAAAATCAGCAAAATAAAAAAGCAATTCAGCACTCCTATATGTTACTCAAATCCTCATGATCTATTCCTTAAACAACGAAAACAGTCTAAGGTCTTGTTTGGATAAATAGCTTAATTAAATGTTCATAGCATAAGTTCTTATGTATAAGTTAATTCTATAACAAAAAAAAAAACTAAAGTCATTGTTTTCATCAAAACTAGTAGTTTAAGCTATAAGTTGTTTCCATCAGCTATCATGGAAAGCTTAAAGAAATAGACTGAAAACAGCTTGTGGACATGTAATAAGTTGTTTCCATAAGCTCCTCAAACAATTTCACAAATGCTTATGTAAGTGGATAAACTTATGTCAATCCAAACAGACCCTAAGCATGCGATCTGTGCATATTAAGCTAAGAATTTATCAAAGAAAAACTATAAGATTTTCAACTTTACCAAATCAAGAGGAGATAATGTGCGTAAAAAGAGAAAAGAGAAATACCGGGCATATCCCAGGGTTCCCATTTGCAGACATCGATTTCTCGGATAACCTGAACCTCGTCACCATTGCCGTTAATCTTTGAACGAAGGTAGTAATCGATAAGTTCCTCGTCTGTAGGTCGGAATCGGAACCCTAGCGGAAGCGAATTCAGAGACGACGTCACCATCTTGCCGTCAAGCAATGGACAAAACACAAAAGTCAAGACCATCCATAATATAAAATGAAATTGAATATTAATAAAAAATAAAAAAGAAATATCGATCTCATCCCGAAAAGTATTAACCAATCAAATAGAATATTTAACCAATCAAATTTTGGCTAACCATACATGAGACAGTTGGTGGTTATTATTTGTAAAGTGTTATTTGCTGCCTCATGCTAATCTAGCATTTCATATAAACCGCATCTCGTAACAATAAGCATTATTCTTTCCAAAAAAAAAATCAGTTAGCATTATTATAGACATCATGGAGTAAATATTTTTCCTTAAAAAGATCTTATTGCAACTAAATGTTATGGATAGATCTTATTGTCAAAGCCAATATTTTTAAAGTATCGGTTTCCCTTGAGGGGCTCTGTCGAATATTTTAACTGTGAAGAGGATCGATTTCCCTTGAGACAAGCTGTTGCATACCAATATTTCAAATGATGTAGCCAGCAGTGGATCGACAGTCAGGTGGGGAAATGCAGCATGACCACCTAAGCCAACAACTTTTACCTCAAAAATGCATCCAGCAGCTGTAAAAGGCTCTGGAATCGATGCTATGTTTCCGTAGATGCTGTAGCATCAGTATGAACAGCAAAAATTGCTTCTACATCTTGAAGAACACCTTCTTTTATCATTTGCGAGGCACCTCTAGCTCCTTCTCAGCAGGTTGGAAAAGAAGTCTCACGGTTCTTTTTAATGCAAAGGTCGGAATCAGAACATCAAACACACTAACAGAATAGAACATATACTTACATCTTTCTGAACCTGTGCTTCCACACTAGGCTTAAAATCTATAATATTTTATTAAGTTATTTTATCCTAAAGGAACAAAGAGTTGAACATTTAGTAAGTTGGATCTAGTTGGGACACTATTGGTTTATACATTTTGAATTTTATGCCATTCTACTTTGTATAAACTTTTCATTATGGATGCAGTTCAAGTATTACTAACTTTGGGTGAAGTTATGATCCGGTAATTAGCATGTCATGGTAGCCCAAAGTTGTGTAGTAGATAGTTCAAAACCTAGATAATCTATTAACTCACACCAGATTCAGTGTGATTGTGGAAGGTTAAGTAGTTATCTAGCAGGGCTGAGATACAAATACCTACATCTAAGCCTTTCTGCCCATGCTTAACCCCAAACCGGAAATCCAGTTTGGAACACATGGAAGAATTATAAAATGAAAGACAGGATTCTGCGAGGCGTTAGAAGTCAATTTGTCTAAACTATTTTGCAGTCCATTTTGTCAAACATTTAACATGAATACTAAGGTGCCATATTGTGTTCGTTCATTATGGGTGGCCAAACAAATAGTTAGTTAATTGGAGAAAGACCAAAATAATCAAAAAATTGATAACAATAATATAAAAGAAGAGCAGAAACAGAGAATTCGAAAAGCTTATTTTGCGATAACCCTAAATATACGAAATCACTTTTAGGCTTATTGTTGAACTCACTTTTATACAAATAATCCAAACATAAAATTACTTAACATTCAACTCACTTTTATACAAAATCAATTTTACCTAATCAATCACAGCAGAACAAAATAGACACTAAAGAAACTATAGTGGGGTAACCTAAACTTACCTGCAAGAGGAGTGAAATCAAATTGTGTGCAATCACAAATTTGCCACACTCACCCATGAGACACATTTGCGGTCGTAATCAAGATCAAACAGTCCATAATTCAATGCAACTTTTAATATGTTTTAAAATAAAAATTACCGAGCACAAAATCAGGACCATCCGATCTTGACAACGACGGAGGATGTGCCGAATGTGTGAATGCAGAAAATTTGTAATTGCAGGGAACCTGCTAGAGGAATGCATCTATATCAGCACGAATAGCAATGATGGGTGGAGAACCAGAACCAATTTGGGCAACTATAACTGTTTTGGCAGACTGGGTATGTATAAGTTATGTCAAGTTCCTTGCGTATAAAAGCAGTGGTATTTTCGTGAAAGGCTAATTCTGGGTGTTGATGAATCTCCCTTCTCACTGAAACCAACCAATCTTGTTCTTTTTGGGGTGAAGTTACAATCTCTTAACCTAGATACGTATTATCCTCATAATGCTCACACCCCATCAGGGTAGAAAGGAAAGTGCATGAAAGAAACACAGCAAGCACATGAATGGCTGCCATCAAATGTTGTCTCTTCCTCTCAAAAATCAACTATACACAGTATGTCATAAAAAAAATTTATCATGGGTTCTTATTCTCTTTTAATATATAAACGATGGATTCTTTTTTTTTTTTACTTCTATGGAATAAATTTAGACTAGTATATCAAAAAAATTACCATTTAAAAATTTGAATACAAATCACAACTTGTGTGTGCAGAATGAATAACAATTTCACTTCACATCAAGGACTCATGTTAGATATTTGAAAGAGCAAAAAATAGTGATATTATTCTGCAATGTCTTATTCCTTTTGTTGAGTTTGTATTTACGCGGTTGGTTACAATGGAAAAAATTGTTAGGGGAATACCTGCCGCCGAAGAAAAATACCTAGTTTGTCATTTCATTCTCTATCATTATTAGTCCTTTCGTTGAGAGTGTTCTGCCATTGATATGGTAGATCCCTCTAAGATGGACATTAGAATCGAAAATGTTATCATATAACCGATTGTGGAGATGTAAAAACAAAACCAAAAAAAAAACTCAAACCACTAATTTTGGTAGCTCGACGCTCTGGTAACCTACATTGCATCTGAATGTTCCTCGCTTCGGCGGTTTTGACACCGTTTCATAGTTTCAAGAATCCCTAGTTTTGAGTTTTAATGGACATGAGATGATTATAGGATTCACATTACTTTTTCTAAATGGACCGAGGGGTGCTCGATCAGTTTCAATAGATGCTTGTCGATGAGCGAATCTCCATGCAATTTTATCCATCCCTTTTATCAGTATGAAATTTAGAAACAACAAATTTAAAATGTGAAAGCGAAATGAAACTTAAAATGAAGAAACTGTTCAAGCTTAATGTACAGCAACAGAGTCTCTTACATACTAGCCAACTGGGTGGTGGGTGATACATATTATACACCAACAATATATATGCACACACACATATATATCGAGTTATCAACAATTCTAAGAAAGTTAAACCCTACATGCCTCCCCTCAACTGTCCCAAAAAAGAAATGGAGACAAATCACAAACAAAGGAATGACCTGCTAGCATTTCAAAATTTAAGATATCCCCATATGTTAGTAAAGGCTGCTAAAGAAACCAGCACAGATGCAGAAACTACAAAAACAGAAGACCACAGAGCACAGTTGGAGGAAGTCTTTGATCTGAAAGGTGCTCTTCCTAGCAATAAAAAATTTCTTAACCCCTTGCTTGCATTTACAATTGACTTGTGAACCTTCCTCTGTTTACATCCATGATTAGTAGAAATAGCACTTTCATCATCCGAAGCATGATTTTCCGCAGCTTTCTTCTCCTGCAAAATAGAAACAAACCTCACAACACATGCAGAGAAAACCTCTAGGTCAAGCAAGCAAAATAAGCAAACTTTTCTTACCACAGCAATAATCAGTTTTGAATTATGTTGTTCTTGTGTACAACTCTCATCTTTAACCTTAACCTTCCCACATGAGACATGTTCAATCTTTGACAACCGAATTCTCCTTTGAGCAGTACCTTGCATCGGATTTGTCTTAAATTGTTCATCTCGTGCTGGCCGGGCCCTCCTTACGATTCCACTTTCACCGCTCATAATTGTATTATAGGTCCTTGGTTGCTCATATCCATTGACAGCATTGTACACTTCACCAGTATTATTAACATCCGATGGGAAAGCCGTCTGGAAATTGTTTTGTAATAAAACAACATTGCTCTTTTGGTCATCACCACTGTAATCAAAGGTGTGGCTAAACGACGGTGTTGTCGCAAAAGGAATCCTTCTGTCAATTGCCTCGTGAGGATAAGCAGCTTGCATACCCTACATCATAAAATGAGAATATAACATTATAAAAGAGGCACGACAAGCCCACATTTAATTGTTAGAGCTGCCACTGAAGTTTAGGAAACTACGGTATGTTAGTATCATGGCAAAAGCAGCCAAGATTAACAAAATAATAAATGGCGTTAGAGCTGTTACTTACAGTCATATTGGCTACTTCCACGTCTGAGTTGCTTCCTGAACCACTGTCCTTAACATTTAACATGGGGAAGTTCGGCTGGTGACTGACGGACACCTCACAGGGAATTTGATCCCAGTTAAGATCATAATTCAAAAAGTCTGAAATATTTATCTCATTTGAACCATACTGAAGCCCACATCGACCGTCTGATTCATTGTTTGCTTGATAGTGAAATTCTTGTGGCATATGCACCAGAGGTGGGGAGAATAATCTGTCATCTAACAATAGACCGTCTTTCGGGTTATAATACATGTCAAAGTTCAACGCCTGATCATCCTGCAGGAAATATCAAGTATAAGTACTTGATTAATAAATCCAATGCATTTAAAATCAAATCAAGGGAATGAGAAAAACAAACAAAAGTAATACATATAATAAGATTGACTTCAATTCTATAAATGTTATTAATCATATTTTAAGCAGATCCAACTCTCATAATTTTCAGAGAGGGAGGTAGGTATGTCGATAATTTGAACATAAACACAAACCTACCATTCTCATAATTAGTTTCTCTTTTTTAGCTAATAAAACTAGGTTTTTTATGCTAATGGAAACTGAGTATCATAAATCTCCACTGTGAATTTAAAATATGTCTCCTAAAAGAAATATATCTGAATGGGAATGACTAAACTGAATAAATTATTATATTATACATTATGTCTTACAATTACCAACCTCTAATAACTAGTAATTATAGATCAAAGCTCAGTTAATCTAACCTCTGCAGCTAGTTTTGCAATTTGATTTTGGACATAATGAGCATCATATCCATCGCTATGGTAATCAACTGAGGTTACAACATTAGATATGGTTTCCTCAGAGATATCAGGGATTAAAGCCAGCTGCTTATCCTCTTCCGTGACCTGTGATGTGGATACTGTAATAGGAGCCGGATCAGATTGTATTTCTTCTGGAGAGTAATTGGCAGCCAAAGGAGCTGAAGTAGTTTGCTCCACTTCACCACAGTTTGAAACTTCAACGCTCTCATCATTTTTCTTAAATAATCGACAGAGGACATATGGATTCTGATACAAGTAAAAAAATACAATTAACAATTTAGTACTAATTGTAATCATATTCCTATAGTAATTTCTTAGCTAGATGTAAAAATAGGAGAATAGAAAAGAATTGACCTGTCCTGGGTTGGTACCATCAAGCTCCTTGAGGGTGGGACGATACTCATGCATAACCCAATTAGTCCTCTTCCCTTTGGGTGCACGACCACTGTAGAAAACTAAAGTCTTCTTCATTCCAATCAAGATGGTTCCAGATTTGATTTTACGATCCTTCCCTGTTGCCTTCCAGTATCCATGATTTGTTGCTCTGTTCAATCGATGTCCGTTCGGATACTTTCGATCCTGTGGACAGAAGAAGAACCACTCCGGATCCTTGTTTCGTACCACAGACAAATCTACAACAAAACAAACCCAACAGATGAAAAATCAGCAAAATAGAAAAAGCAATTCAACACTTCTATTTATTACTAAAAACATCATGATCTATTCCTTAAACAGCAAAAACAGTCCAAGGCTTTGTTTGGATAAATAGCTTAATTTATTTATAGCTCAAGTGCTTATCATATAAGTGCTTATGGACCTATTTGGATTGGCTTATTTGAACTCATCCACTGACATTAGTTTTGTTAGACTATTTGGAAGAACTTATGAAAACAGCTTATGATAATTTTCACAAACTTTTTTCGGCTTATTTTCATAAGTTCTGCAATATATATAGCTTATTAAAACAGCTTATAGCACATACAAAAAAGTTTAACTTTGTTATATTTTTCTTTCTGTAAAAATAGCTTATATAAGCTTGTACATAAACACTGTTTATCCAAACAGAACCTATGTATAAGCTATTTTTATAACAAAATAAAAAATAAAGTCAAACTGTTGTAAGATGTTATCATATAAGCTATAAACTGTTTTCATAAGCTCTCCAGAAAAGCTTACGGAAATAAGCTGAAAAGGATTTATGAACATGTAATAAGCTGTTTCCAAAAGCTTTTTTAAACAACCTGATAAGTGCTTATGTCAGTCAATAAACATAAATAATTCAATCCAAACAGACCCTAACGATGCGATCTATACATATATTAAACAAATAAACTACAAATTTTCAACTTTACCAAATGAAGATGAGATTATGAGTATGAAAAAAGTTAAAAAAAGAAAAGAAAAATACCAGGCATGTCCCAGGGTTCCCATTTACAGACATCAATCTCTCTGATAACCCAAACCTCATCACCATTTCCATTGATCTTCGAACGTAAGTAGTAATCGATAAGTTCCTCGTCGGTAGGTCGGAATCGAAACCCTAACGGAAGCGAATTCAGAGACAACACCGCCATCCCATCATCGACCGATGGAACACAATCAAGAGAACCCATAACGTAAAAATCAAAATTAAATATTTTTTTTTAAAAAAAAAAAAACTCTGAATGGATCTTCGATGAATTATTTATGAAGAAGCATAAAATCAGAATCAACGGAATAATTCAGAGGATTTAAGGATGTGATAGTTTTTATCTAATTTTTATTTATTTATGAGATAAGAATGAGTAAAGTAAAAGAAGGAAGAACACGAGTGCGCGATGAAGGAAGAAAGAAAGAAAAGTTAGTTTGAGTGACAGTGTTGTGAAGTGTCATGTTACGTAGGGAGAGAAACCGCGTTTAAATCCATCGTATATACCGCGTAAGATTTTATACCCTTGCTTTAGTTAGAAACTACGGAGATGCCACTAAAGTGTTGTTATCGAAGCGTTGAGAGGAAGGAAAGGGGGAGGGGTAAATTGGGGTGAAAAATATGGGAAGGTTTGGTGAGAAGAAAGGACATGTTGGTGCGCGAATGAGAGTGTGTCACGTGCCGTCAAAATTGGAGGATGGAGCTTACGTTTTACTTGCTGATTAAGAAAACCATGCTTGGCAACCAGTGTACATGTTTGTTTGTAAAAATAAAATAAACAGTCCATGTTTTTTTTTCTGGTGTGTATAATAACCGTATATGTTTTATTTTAGGAAATAACGGTATATTTTGATTGGTTTTTTTAGGCATTAAATCATTCACCAAAAAGAAATGTTGTTTCCAGCTAGAGGATGACTCGTGAATCATATCGAGAGGCTTAAAAAAACTTCTTAATTTTTGGAATTGTATTGTATGATTGGTGAGACCTTATTTTATTTTTCTGTTACAATTATAATTTGTCTTTCGCGATCAATTCGCTGGAATTTTTATCGTGATGTTTAGCATCACTCTTCACCAAAAACACTCTTTGGCATTTTTTTTTAGGGGTAAAAACCTCTTTGGCATGTGGAATGGTTTTTTAAGGCATTAAATCATTCGGCTAAAAAACTCTTTTGACAAGATTAATAAACTAGCTTATACGTTTGTATAGCTAAAAAAATTTCTATTTAGCAGCTATTATTTCATCACAAAATTACAATTTATTTTTCGGATATTGTTTCAAATAATGTTTGAGTTTTATAGTTTATCATTTAAACTGTTATTAGTTTATCTAAAATTTATTTTAACCCTTTATAGTTATTATAATTTAAAATAAAATATATATGTTTTAAATGGAGGGTATAGCGAAGAATTTAGTCTAAGCCCATGTCGAAGAATTGTAGAAACGAGGAACACACTAGAACAGTATAAAATGAAATAAAGATCAAAGGTGTGTTTGGATAGAGAGTTTAAGAGAAAAAGGGAATGAGAGATTTTTTGTTTTTTTTTGTTTTTGTCAAGAAGGAAATGAGAGATTACTTTTCTTTTTTAAAAGAAGAATACTATAAAATATTTTGTAAAAAAAATAATATGGTAAATGGTTATATAATACTTTAATCACATTTAACTCATTTAAAAAAAGTCTAGATCTCCCTTATCATTCACAGTTTCCATCAAAAACAACTCTGACTCCATCCGATTAGGCAACTAAATTGTCGTGGCACGTTGGTTGAGCAAATTGTCCTTAATAAATGGTATGAGAAAATGTAAAATTAAAAAAATTAAAAGAAGGTAAAGTAATAAATAGTTAAGGTATAATAGAAAATGTAACATTATTTTTTTTTTAAAGTAATGTAACATTTCAATGGTATTGTAAATAATTTGGCATAGACTTTTTTTTGCAAAACGATATATAATTTAGGAGGGAGGGAGTATTAATTAAATACTTATACATCAAAACTATAATAATGAAAAGGAAAAAATTTAGGTACAATTCTTTAGGTGCTTTTCATATGGTTCTTAACTAAATTCACCATGATTTCCTTAAATCCATAATCTCTCAAAGTTTGTTATCTCCCAAAAAGTTGTATTTTTAGTTAAGAATCACCTAAAGAATTGTACCTAAGTTTGTCCTAATGAAAATGTCCATTTATTTTAAGAAACAGGGAGAATCTCAAATTTTTTTTAACAAAAGGGAGGAACTCTACTTGTCAATAATAAGACCGCTAATAAAAGCTATTAAATGACTCCATATCAATTCATTTTCCTTTAGCAAAACTATTTCCTTATTATTATCGTTTGGTAAAAGTCCATTAGTAAGGTGTATGAATGCCACTGGTAAAAAAAAATGGTGTGTGAATCTCAATTCAACTTTTTATTTTAAATATTAACAAATAATTTAAGAATGTAATGAAATTTTCCTACGATGAATTCATGTTAGTTACTCTATTGAAATATATGCTTACAAATTATACTCCTAAAATATAGTATTTATTGATTTATTCTTTATTTTTTTGACAAAATTAATTAATTCTTATCTACCATTTTTTTTTAATTATTTCTTTGATTATAAAATTCGTATTTTTTCAAGTAGTCCAGCAGTAAGATCGTATTTTCTTATACATAGGAATATTCCTTATTCCACTATTGATGTCATTTTTTAATAAATTAATCTGCCATTAAATTTTTCAAGTAAATCATTTATTTTAGTAATGTATGAAACAAAGGATTTTGTATTGATTTAAGGCACGATCACGGTGAAAGGTTGTAGACTAGTAATAAAGAAGGACTACTATATATAGACATATTAATCCCATCAAATTTTACACATGTTAGTCTTACTAGGTCTTGTGAGTTTCTTGAGTGAAAAAGTTCTTAAAGTTTCTGATCACAATGTCGTCGGGTCACGATATCATCTTCAATAGTGGATCTCTTCGAAGAAATAGTGACGATATAATCATTAACAGTGGATCTCTTTGAAAAAATCATTCTGGAAAGCTTACATTTAGAGTCTTCATCACTTGTTTTACAGCTACATTTGGAGGTTTAATTTTCGGCTACGATATTGGCATCTCGGGTATACATTCAATCTCTTTTTACATTCCGTTTCTTTATATTTTTATTATTACTATTTTTTTTAAGAGATTTTTATTATTACTATTGGATGAAATTAAACTCCGGGGTTTATATTCGATCTCCCAATCACTCAATTTCATAACTTTTTCACCCCCAACCATCAAATCATTCCCTAAGAATGAGGCCACTATCACCAAATAAAAGAAGAAGACGTAAATGCAGTTTTGATCAATTTGAATCCTTTTATTTTATTTTCTGTAGTTTTGGTTGCTTCATTTGTTAAGTCGTAGACTTTAGTCTCCATTGTATTTGGTCCTTAATTTTTGTTGATGTGGTGATCATTCAAGTGACATAGACATACCACTCGTATATCTGTCACAACCATGTCATCTTTCGTTTTAATTAAACGACTTCAAACAAATTTCATTATTTCTAAATTTAAAAAATTGATTAAAAACTAAATATTACAAAGGAAAAAACTTAAGTACAATTCCTCAGGTGCTTTTCGTATGATTCTTAACTAAATTCACCATAATTTCCTTAAATCCATAATTCTCTCAAAGTTTGTTATCTCCAAAAAAGTTGTATTTTTAGTTAAGAAACATCTAAGGAATTGTACCTAAGTTTTTTCCTATTACAAATTCCTCAAAAACATTACAAAATATATGATTATACATGCCTGAGTTTTAGGGATATTATGATCTTTTATTACAAAATAAAAAAAAAATGATCAATGTACTGTGACCAACGATTCTTTTGGTTTTTCCGCTCGTGTTTTTATTTTATTTTTACACTCATAAGTATATTTTATATAACGTGGATAATAATTGTCCTACCAAATATGTATAATAATTGATTTGGAAGCAAATTCGTAACAAATCATTAGATGATTTGATTTTGTTACCAAAAAAAGATTGATTTCATTTTAATATATTTAATAAAATATACTTTTCCATGAATAACATTAAATTCGTAATTTTTTTTCATAAACATCAAACCACCGCCACCACCATCGTCTAGTTTCCAAGAACCTTGCAAATCACTAGTCTATAAAACACACCCAAAAAAAAAAGTCGAACCCAATTATCTGCTTCTCCTTGTATTAAACCAAACCCTAAACATCACAAAAAACAAATCTTCGCTTCCACAACACAATCACGCATGTTTTTTTCCCTAAAAAAAAAAAAAAGCACGCATGTTTTTTCCCACCTACTTCACTACACCATCAATTAATCCTTAAAATGTCCTCGTGAGCTTAGCTTAAGAACAATGCATAATATATTTAAGGTTCAGAGTTCAAGTCCCAACCACAAAAAAAAATCCCCAAAATCGGTCTAATGAACACACATCTAAAATGG
>Ga0315914_1000497_pt1 | contig 49913 bp, 34 predicted proteins | sample MpolenodulesMG_FD_203920 | JGI IMG/M metagenome (GOLD analysis project Ga0315914, IMG submission 203920) | Medicago polymorpha root nodule microbial communities from Los Angeles, California, United States - elongated nodules | ecosystem: Host-associated > Plants > Roots > Nodule | place: USA...
CTAACCTAATGTGTCTGACTAATGACTAATGGATCAATTACAAACTACTAATAATAAATGTAAAACTTCACTATTTACAACCTATGATGCACGGACACGGACGCGTGACACGGCTAATCTAAAAAAACGTAGGACACGGACACGGCTATATATAGGACATGAATTCTAATTTCTAAAAGATAAATTATAAAAAATACATAAAGTTTATCTCATATATAAAAAACGTGTTGCGGTGCTAAGATAAACTTAATTTTCAGCCAACATATACACTATTAGTGTGCCCACAATAGTCTTTCATGACCAACTCATATAGGACATAAAGTTTGATACATATAAATCATATACGACAAAACGTGTTGACCAGGTCTTGTGACTTGTGTAAAGGGAACATATTATAAAATATATACCATCACCATGTGATAAAAGTTCATACTTGCGTTATTATTATTATATACTTCATACAGGAAAACTTGTGGTCATAAAGTTCAGACACAGTTTTCTATCAAAACGTGTGGTGGTCAAAATTTAAGCAAAACATGAAGCTGCAAACAGATAACGAAAACGATAACGATAGCACAGCAGCAAAGTGAAAAGTGAAAACCCATGAAATTATAAACAAGAAAAGAAGAAAGCAAATTGATAGAAACCTGGAGTAGACGACGACAACATGGAGAGACGACGGGAAGGAAGCAGACGGCGGCGCCGGAAAAGGTGTGGTGGTGTACAGTGAGCAGCGAAAACAGGATTAGAGATTTGTGAGTTGGGTTTTATAGTTTCTAAATTGATAGCCCAGCCATGAAACCTAGTTCTCTTCCTTTTTTTTCGTTTTTTTTTTATATATTTTCTGTCATGGGCCGTGTCGTACTCAACTGAGCGGTGTCGCGTCCGCTGCAAGTTTTTTTTGTTGTTGTTGGATACGGCTAGATCCGCGTCTGACGCGAATCATACGCGTGTCGTACACGCGTCCGTGTCGGAACCGCGCCGGACACGGCGACACGGCGGATCTCAGCCGCGTCTGTGCATCAGAGTTTTATTGTATGCAGAAAAATTGATAACTCGTATCCCCATGATTTTGAGAGAAAATTGAGAAAAGAGGATATATGTATGTGAGAATGCAGGAGTATTATTAGCCAAATGTCAGAGTTCAGCTCACAAGCTATTTCATGTTTAAGATGCCATCATGGTTGGCATGAGTTGGTCAGTAAAAAAAAAATCATAGATGCAAGGAAAGCAAAATAAAAACTTCATGTTTAAGAATAGTGGTAGACTTGGAAAAGACTCTAAATTCTTCTTCCATCAGTAGACTGCCAACTATGATGACGGTTTATCAGGCCTCTTAGCTAACCTTGGAGAAAACCAATTAACTCCAGCCCCATTAAGATTGCTTACATAGAGAAAAGAATTCACAAAAGGAATAATTGAGTATAAATATTAGCACACTATACTTTCAAATGCAAACTCTCATACTTGTTTCTAGCCTGTTCAATATTGTTTGATAATCGAATTCAAATAAGATATAGGTTTTTGCCGTTGGTTCCCCAAATTCTAACATATCCCAGTAGCTAAATAAGTTAGGATAGACATAACAGACCAAAAGAACAACAACAAAAAAATGAATGTAGAAAGCAGAACAATGAAAGAACGATAGAAGAGAAAAACTATACTAGACAAGAAGGGTGTGAGAGGCAACTTACCATTTTCTCTTTCTCAAGCACTATCCCACAAGGGCACTGAAGTGGCTCGTGAAAAACTTTCATATGCTTTTCCAATTCTGCCTGCTGGAAAGCTTGACCACACCTGCCACAGTGAATGTGATTTTTGGACTCCTCAAGTCTAAGAACAACTCCACAACCTTCATGCTGACAGGTAACGTTATGCCTGCTACAGTAAGCTTCATGTAGTGCAATAGTCCTAGATGGTATGTAATGCTTGCAATTCCTACATTGTTCAGTATCCAACCCCATTGATGACATGGAAGAAGATGCTTGCTGACCCAGTTTTTGGTTGAAATTATCTTGGATCAAGACTGATAGTTTGTACTTGGTCAATCCTTTAAATCCGTTTACACCAATGCTGTAAGTCCCCGCACCTAAGTTTTTATCCTTAGAGCTGAGAATCAAAGTCTTTGATCCAATATCATGAGAAGACCACTCATGCTGGTGTCGTGTAGGAAATATGAGAGGGTGTCTAGAAATGAAAAGATCAGTGTCACCTTCATTTGTCTCTGATTCTAATTTGACCTCAATAATAGAACTCCCACTATAAATTCTCTCCCAGGTGCCATTGTCAATTGAAAATTTGTAGTACACAAACTTTCCTTCATCTACTGTACCAGTCTGTGGAGTTCCAAATACTGCTGGAATTAAAACATGTTGATCAGTCTGTTCTGAGAAATCAATAGGATCAACTATGTCAACTTCGATATCTGTTTCTAACACAGATACACTTGATGAAGGTTTTAACTCAAGCACCCTTAATTTGTGTTCAAGTTTTCCATAGTTTACTGTGAAAATGTCGCCTTGAGAAAGTGTAGCATGCTGCCGAAGACTTGTTTCGAGGATAGCCTTATGGTTTGGTAAATCAGAAAATCCTCCTCTTTCAGGTTGAAGTTTTGCGTAAGTCCCTTTCGGAAGCCAAACATAGCGGACTTCAATCAATGGAGATTCCATAATACAACCTTCAGAAAACAAATTATTCCATACATGAGGAGGAAGACCCACTGAACCTTCATCAGCAGTGAATTCTAAAACTCCGGAATGGGTTGTTCCCATTTTCTCTTTGTCAGTATCTTGAGTGCTTGAAGAGCCCTCCTTGTGAGTCAACGATAACTGAAAGTACATCGGTCCCTTATCAAGCGCACCATGATCGGACAAGTCTGTAAAACAAGAAGGAGGCAGTTTGATCTTATCTCCACTACCTTGATAAGGTACAGCTTCCAGTAAACGATAAAAAACAATTCCCCTCCCAACAATTAGGTTTTCTTGCATCTGTTGGTCAGCCTGAATTGAACATGGTAAACAAAGGAATCATGCATTTAGTATTGTCATGTTAAAAACCTAGGCATAAAAAGAAGTGATTGCATTCATAGACTGAAAGGTAAGATAATCATTGATATTTGTAAATTGGCAAGTTTATCTTAATCAGCAGTGGAATAAAGATTAACTAATACAATTATACATTTCAAATTTCAATATCATTAAAGGTAACAGAATGGGAAAAAAGAAAGAAAGAAATACAATAGCCCAGCTGGTTATAAAATTGCAACTGATTGTTTTATTCTTATATATAAGAAACCATTCAAGGATCTATACTAGGCAGCTTAGTCATTTTGGATGAGGCTCAATTCACATTTGTACTCAATGACGAACATGTCAAGAGTTCAATGCTTTGTTAATTGCTCTATATTCCAACAAAATTACATCTAGGCACAAGAAATGTAGTGTTCAACCAGAAAGGGCTATTTCTTGAAACTTGAAGGGCTGCATCATACACCAAACAGACTATGCCTTTGTATGAAATACTTGTTGTAATAAAATACTATCATAAAGTTTGACAATCATGCCAAGTACGGGGCATAGACAAGTACGTACAATATCAGATTGTCCATGATTAGAACTATTATGAACATATTTCATGCCATAACGCACATTTTGATACAATATGAAATTAACAAATTTGTTGTCTAAACAAATAAGAAGACACAAAAATGGATTCTTTAACATTCACTATACACAACAAGGGGAAACTGAGGACATGAAAGGCAAGTTTGTTCGGTGAGATAATCTCACTAGAGCATGACTTGACAAAAGAAAATGAAAATGAAAATTAGATAACCACGTAATTGAACTTAGTTGCTACATTACATTAACTAATAAGCAATGACTATACTAAAACCTAAACTCATCACTCAGTACATGTATATTTTATTACAAAACTTCCTGCCAAGTCCTCACACAGAAACACCCATCATCCATTATCTAAACCTAATGCTAAGCCCTCAAACTGACACCGGACACGGACTACATTGTTAATTATTCGAGAAAATGAGATAATTAAATGTAATGACATGTTTTGGTGTTTGTGCGTGCTTCCACTGAGATTATTCATTTTTCAGATTCATTGAATAATTAACGTATCTGGTCTATAATATAGATCATATACATCGCTTAAGAGGTATCCAATAAACCTGGAAAAAAGATTCTTCTCTTATATTTATGAGATGATGGAGTACCTAGTTCATATCTAATTCATAAAGACATCAATCCATTGATAATACATGGTATATTTCCCCTTTCATTCTAAAAGTAATTGTTAAATTAATTAATAACTGTTTGAGATTCATTTCAACAAAGAAAAATAAATAATCTAACAACTAATTACTAACATTTCAAGCATCCAATGATGATGATTGATGATTTAAAAGCGAAAGAGTTAAAAGAGGGATTTGATTAGGTTACCTTGAGTTGAGCTTCAGCGGCATCAATACGGCGAGATCTTTGAGCAGCTTCAATGGCTTCTCTTTGAATACGAGCTTCTTCTTTCGCTTTCTTTTCCTTTTGGAGTTTCAATCTTGCTTTTTCCTTGCGCTCTTTTTGTTCTTTCTCTATCTTCTCTCTCGCTCTTCTCAGTTCGAAATCCATTTTCTCTCTGTGTGATTGTGTTGTTGTGATGAGTTCTTCGTGTTGGTTACGAAAATATAATGAGTTTTTGATTTGTGTGCGAATGAAATGAAATAAGCGATTAACGAAATGAAATAAGTGATTAATGGATGAATCAAGTTTGAGTTTGAGTTGTTGTCCTTTCTAGAAGGATCTGGGCCCTTCTTATGGGTCCTACTCCTACCAACCCACGCGGGTTTCCATCAAAACCCGATTTTTTTTTTTAATAAATCAAAACCCGCTTTTGTATTCTTCTTCTCCGATGAATATGAGAGTTTTTTTTTATGGGAAATGCAAACGAGTATCTCAATTTCTAAGGGTATTTTTTGAAAGACATTATATTAGTAATTTTTTATAAAAATTTATGTATTTAATACATCAAAAATTTGAAATAGTAGATTTTTTCAATGAATAGTTTTTTAATTATTCCCTCCGTCTTACAATCTTAGTCGTTTAAGGTTTATGCAAAATTATTAAAGAAATAATTAATTCTGTTGATTTCAATAGTAAAATTAATAGTATTTACTAAAACACCCTTATTAATTGTTGGTAGTGGAATAGTTAAGTTGGATGAAATTCAATAAATAAGGGTATAATAATGGGAAAAAAATAATAAATGTTGCAATGAAATTGTAAAGTGACAATTATTTTGAGAAAAAGAAAAAATGATAAAAAGACAATAATTATGAGATGGAGGGAGTAGAAATCATTAAAGAATGCGAGCAAGACCTTTTTTTATAATTAAATAAACTAGTAGTTAGACTAACACACTCTTGGTGGGGAGAAATAAAGAATTTGAAGTTTGAAATATGATTCTCCTCCAATATTCTTGTTCTTGTAAATTTCAATTGAGTTGTATTTCCTTCAATCTTAATTAGAAGCAAAAGTTTATTTTTAAAGTCATTCTACAACTAATGTATTTGATCTCTCTTGTAAAACAAATACATTTGTTCTTAAATGAATTTAAAAAATAAATTTTTGCTTATAATTAAGATATGAGGTAGTACTTTGACATTGGTGTTTGAATTTATCATAGAGAAAACATATCGTTTTGTCATAACTAACCTATTCAAATGGGAGAAAAAATATAAATTATTTTATGAGTTTCTAAACGGAAAGGGTGTGACTTTTAAGAAATGAGTAAAGGATAAAAGTAACTCTCAATAAATAAAAGTTCATTTGAATTTTAATTCGTGAATAATGAACGGCTTTTCTTTTCAACAAAATTAAAAGAAAGACGTCAACAAGATAAAACTCAATCGGTAAAAATATCAAAATTATTAGATTGAAGGTCATATGATGAGGGTTTCAACTACGGCACCTCAATTTATGTGTGAGCTTATAGTGAATGAATTATTTCATCTATCTAAAAAAAATATTTCTCATATCCCTACAACTGTTTTTTCTTTCTCATTCCACATTATTTTTAAATTTAAAAAATATCTTCATTTGATCCGGATTTCATATAATTCGAATGTTGAGTTTTGAAGAATAAAATTTTAAGGTAAACCATTTAAAAAGTATGTATTGGACCATATTTATAATGATGACTAATGACGTTAATTTCTACCCATTATCAATAAACTGTATAGTTTATTTTCCCTAAAAAAAACTGTTTAGTTTTGTGAAGGTATAAACTATAGAGTTTTGCTAGAAGACATATTTTAGGAAAGTGTCTTTTAATAAGTTATTCTATAAACATTTGTTAAAAGACACCAACTAATTTCTATGAAAGTGTCTTTTAGCAAAATTATAACTAAAAAATGAAAATCACACATTGAGGTGTGAGTTGCTAAAAAACACTTTCATGAGTGGCTTCTAGCAAAACTCATAAATATAATAGTCACTACACGGAAAAATAAATAAATAAATAAGGAGGAGAGTGTAATATTTTGACGATTTGATCTATAATTTTCTACGAATCAATATGAATTTTTTTAACTTACTTTTTTTCTAAGTAATTTAGTGATTAAAATTCATTATTAAGGTGAAGAAATGTAATATTTAAAATTTGAATCCCAACCTCTCATATCACAATGTCCCTGTATTTTACACAATGACTCGTTTTATAGGTGATTAAGTCAAGCAAGAGTGACAATACTACTATTACAGCATGAGCTCAGCTCCCATGTAATTTTTGTATGAGCTATACGAATTAATGTTTTCAAATCATTTTTTTCTTCTTCTATAGATAGACGAAATGAGAAAGCAATTATAAATTCACATATATAAGTGGAAGTGTTGAGGTTCAAACCATAACTATGATGTCGGACCTGATAACTGTGACATTGTTTGTCACTCTTAATTGTACATTCACGTACCTACAGTCTTGATTTGAATAAATCTCGTTCATTTTGTATTTAGATCGTTCATATGCTCTTTTGCTAGAAAGAGTTACTCCTTTATTATGCGTCTTAGTGCTTTGTAGGAATTATAAATGCCCCTCAAACCGAATAAGTTCTTTTCATTGTTCTTAATCAAATGATTTCTAGAAAAATTTCATGAGGTCACACGTCCCATAAATGGTCAAAGTCAAGTATGCTTAATCGTGAATTTTTTACGTGTAAGACTAAAAAAAAAAATTGCATCTTGCTTGCTGGTATGAGTTTATTAAATCCTATATTATTTCGTTTATTCATGTTTCCCTCCTCTCTAAGTTTAGCAAAAGCTGCTCCTTTCCATGCCCTCAACCTCAAGCAAAATAATTATGATGCCTTCATAATATCTTTGCACCCTCAACCTCAAGCAAAACAAACGGGTCCTTAGTTGTATAGTCTCACATTTATACAATCACATAATCCTTTTGAATTTTCTAAATAAAAAAGCAAGTTTAAAGAAAATGCATAATAGTCATTGCCAATCAAAATAATTATTGAGAACAAAGAATTCATATAAACTCACACAAATCAAACATGAAATTCATAATTTTTTAAAAATGTAAACACATTACACAAATATAAAAATCAAAGGAGAAAGGAAAGAACTAGGTAGGTCGATTAATGATTATGGAAGACGGGGAGGCCTTGGAGTAACCGGTAAAATAGGGCTTGGACTTTGATAATATTGTTTAACTGAGTATACAGTTTGAACAATAGTTAGGGCAAAAAGGAAAATGGCAGCAACAAGAGACACAATAGCCCAAGGGTTCCTAAAATATGTTTGAATGAGATTAGCACGCCATCTTTTCCACGGTTTCTTGCAATAATCACTCATACTCATCCTCACTACATCAAGTACTCCATGACGATCGACAGTTATGTCTTTAGACAACGAGTTAAACAATTTGGAAACAACTTTATCGCTTCCAAGAGCATTGATTATGATCCCACTTCGGTTAAGAAGTGCAACGTCCATGTTACTGTCGATGATTGTGTCCATAAAGAATATAAATGATGTTACCTCGTTACCTACATAACAAACCAATTGTTTTAGCCCTCAAATTTAGTTCTCATAGTATTAATTTTACGCGCTACTTTTGCGACTAATTGATTTTATAAATAAAATTATCAAAGATGTAAATCTATTTAATATCTATTCTTATATTGTTTAGTGTTGTAAAAACTAATAAGTCTATATTTTTGTGATTATGCTTTCAAATGTCTCACTTCAAATTTAGTTTTAGGCCTACATATTTGTTGGGACGGATTACCTGCTCCAACATGGAGACGCTCGAGTGCAATGAGATTAAGGAGCATGTATTCTGTGGTGTCGTCAATCACCAAAGTTGGGAGCCTAAGAACACCTCGATCAAATGAAACATCTTTTAGGCTCCATGTTTTGCTTATCTTGAACCGGATTCCTGCCTCGTGAAGCTCTACTGCAGATCGAATAATCTCTTCTCCTGCCTCTAAAGTTAACCAATTTCTTTTTGTTGCTTTGGGCATGCGTGTTGGGTGGCTTGGTCCTTCTTGAATTAGGCTTTTTCTGAACACGTCCAATATGTGCATGCATTTTCCCAAGCTTTGAATTAAAGGCATGCTTGGGTTCAATAACTTAACAATTTTCTCATTCAACAACTCATGGTCGTCTTCCTGTAATGTTTCATATTGCAGCTTAATTTAAAATCATCAATAAACACTTATCCATAGCTATAAACATCGACAAGCACAAATTTGCTGAATTAAGTGATTGCATGTGTATAAAAATGTGAAAGAAAAGAACATTTTATTTTTTGCATTGTAAAGTTTTCAAACATTTTGCCGATGTGGAATCGAATCTAGAACATACATAAGAAATTTAATACCAATTGAAGTCGGCATATATAGTTGAACATTTTATTCACATTGCTTATAGTTTAAGTTAAGTTCGAAATTCTACATATTCGAAATTGGTCATAAGTTACCTGCTCCATGCCGGTTTCAACTTGAATCAATGTACGAAGAACCAACATAGGGATTTGATTCTCAAGCATAAGCATGTCGCGCTTAATATACGGCAGAACATAAAATTTCCCATGTTCGCCAAAGACAGGATCATTCTCAGCATAATCATCCAAAACACAATCATTAGCTTTCAAAATCTCCAAAATAAAACAACCATCAAGAATCATCATTTGAACAAACTTTGGTGAATCCAATATCCAAATTGGATCAAGTGGCTTGTACGAATCTCTCAACTCTAGGACCACTTGATCAATTTTTTGAAATAACAACTCAATGGGCTTTTCACACCTCTTTAAGAAATGAATAAGAGCTCTATGCTTGTGTTCTTCCATAGCCATCAAATGTTCCTCCCCATAATGATAAGGACCAAATGAAATTGCTTGTGGTTTGTAGGCTTTTTTGTTTAGTGTAGTTACTCTTGAAGGTATTTTGTAAATTGAATGTTTTTTCCATAGTTCCATCTCATCAGATGTTGAAGGACTACCATTGCTCTTTATCTCGTTATTGATTTGATCCACCCAATTCATTTCTAGTTCTATGTATTTGCCTAATGCTTGATAGATTAATTAGTCATCATATATGTATACTAGCTAGATAGGCTAAGATGTATATATTTAGAATCTTATCTTATGTACATTTGAAAGCAAAAATAAAATATTCACATCATAAGTTGTTAGACTATCAATGTCTAATTGGAATCTTCTTTTTACCAAAATTAAATAAGTTAATGTAAAGAAATGTATTGTACATTTTTATATATCATCAATTCCTTACTTCCAAATTTCTTGTTGCAGTACCCCTATTCTTCTGGTCTGTATGAAGAAAAGAATGTCTAAGCCTGTCACCGCCAGCCATTTAATTGAATTATTATATATAGGGGATTGAAGAAGTGTGCGTGTGTGTATCTCATTGACTGCATGAAACCAATGTGAAATACGAAACTAGAATGCTAAGTACACGATTGGTTTTCCGTTTGCGACACACAAAAGCACGTTTGCATGTTTTCCGATGCATTTTTGCTGTGATTTTTAGAAGCTCCAAATACTGCTTTTACGCTAACGTGGTTTTTTGTCATGATTTCCATCAAACTCCGTTTTGTAAACGCAGTACCAAACAAGGCACTAAGAGGATTGTAAAATGAAATTCCCGAAAGCAAATGAACAACTTCTCAAGTTAATATTGAACTTGTAACAAAATGCGAAACTTTTTTTTTTCAAAAATGAGACAATATTTTGGAAGGAATAGAAAAAATAAAACTTGAACATTACGTTAATTTTTTTTTTTTTGTTTCAAAGAATCAAACAATAAGTGTTGAAAAGTAGTTACTTACGGATTTAAATTTTAAACTATCAAATGTCCTAGCAATTTTTTACCATATGGAGGTTCTGATATGCACTTATATGACACCGTGTTAATTATTTTTTGACAGATTATTGTGGTGATAACTTTATATAATAAATATTTAATTATATAAAGTGTGTACTTTAGTGTTTACAACTTCACTAAAAATAATTACAAGAGGACCAAAGATTTTTAACCGTTTTAGGAAATACAAATTGAAACAATAACACAAGGTAAAAACTTCCCAGCTGCAATATACAGTATGTTTTATGTTTTATCATGTACAAAGTACAAACCTTTTGCTTGTTTGTTTTGACCAAAAGTACAAACCTTTTGTTGTATGCTTCTAAAAGTTAAGAAACATTACTCAATTTGGCACTGAAAACCTTCATCTCACTGACAAGAGATTTATGATAGTTTGATTTTCATCAGAAGTGTCATCATCACAATCTTCATTAGGTGATAAGAGTGACATAAGAGAAACAACTATAGATCTCATACTTGGTCGTAGTAGTGGATTGTCTTTTGTACATTCTCTCCCAAGTTCTGCCATCTACAATTCAAACATTCACCATCTTAAGTTATTATGTCCAATTACAAAATCTAGCTAATGCAAAACAAATTTAGTTTAGTAACTATACACTCATTTTATTAACACCTTTTACATATATTGATTTGAAAAGCTATACCATATAAACAAGTTTTTTTTTTTTTTTTTTTGTATATAACACATATTGAAAAGAGAGGAAAAAAAAATTTGCCAAAGGAAATGCTTCCCACCTTTAGAACAGAATCAATTGGATAGTCTTCTCTAAGTCTAGGATCCACCAGTTTGCGAAGACTTTCTAAAGGATCAATCTGGTTAAGTGCTTCATCAAACTGCAGTAAAAAGTAAATCAAGGGTAACTTTTGTTCTAGTTTAAGTGAATAATACATTATGTTGACTAAATCTGAAATATAAATAACCACTAACATACCAGTATTTGACTATAAAAATAATACGAATTTAGTGTTTGCTTAATAAATATTGTTGAGTTAGACAAAAGGGGTATCTAAACCTACCAATTGTACAAGACCCCTTGATTCAGCAACAAATTCACCTGTCTTCAGAACAGCATTCTTTGCAGAAATAAGTTCAAAAAGAACAACTCCAAAAGCATAAACATCTATTTTTGGAGAGACATCACCATATTGAGCATATCTGGAAATAAATCAGTTAAATAATAAACCAAAATGTGTGGATCACATACAAATTCAAAAGTAAAGAGGCTTGTTTTCTACAATAAGAAACTTCTTGAAATTTAATACAAAGCATACTCTGGTGGCATGTATCCAAATGTTCCTACAAGACGAGTGTGAAGTGTGGAGTTTCCAACTTCAAGAAGTTTGGTCAAGCCAAAATCTGCAACCTGAATTTAAAAACCATGTATTGTTTGATTAATAATTAAAGAAGAAAATGAGAAATTGGAGCACAAATCATTAAGATTTGTCACAAAGCTACCTTTCCACGTAAGTTTTTGTCTATCAATATATTGGCTGATTTTACATCACGGTGGATATACATAGGCACAGTGTGTTCATGAATGTATTCAAGGCCTCTTGCTGAATCTGAAGCAATTTCCACTCTACTTGACCATGGCAATGGTTCTTTACCTGGAATTATGTTACCATCATTAATAATTTTTTGACAATATTGTAAGATTGCATAAAAATATTAGCATTTTTTTTTTTCTTTCTTTCTTTTATACCTGTACCATGTAAATATTGACCCAAGTTTCCATTGTCAATATGTTCATATACAAGGAAAAGTGATCCTTCAACGCAATATCCAATCAACCGCACCTATATTGTTCATACAAATGTAGGTAAATTCATAATAAGATTTAGAATGTACTTGAAACTTTTTATGCAAAACGCACGATAAAAATTTCTAACAATTGAAAAAAATCTAGTGTGTTACACTAAGGAATTAATGTAATATTTTTTTAAGTACTTAAAATGATTTTTGTAAGATTGTTTCAATTAACTTGAAACTGCCTTTTTGACATTGTTTAAAATAATTTCTAATAATTAATCTTTTTTTATAGAAGATTGTGTATTATGACTATGACAAGTGCTTGAATTGTATTTATTTATTTTTAAGAAAGTGCTTGAATTGTATTGTAAGTCACCATTTTCTTTTATGATTTCTTTCAACGATATTCTTATGACACTTACAAGGATAAGGATAAGATTCTATTTCCTTTGGTAAAGTAGTCTATAGGGATGAAAATGAACCTGACCGACATACAATAGCCTACAACCTAACATATGATAGACCATACCATAATTTCTTTTTCTTCCTAAAATAGAGGAGGCTTACGCTTTTTTAGAAACTTATTTAGGTAAAAAGATTAGGTCGTAGCTATAAAAAAATCTCTTAGGCCTATCAAGTAGATCCAGTTAAGTAAATATGAATAATACTATTTATTCCTAATATTATTAAGTTATATTTTATACTTTTAATTCGGTATAAAAAAATTGTACTTTGAATTAAATTATATTTGTTAAGCATTTCAGTATTTAGATTATTAGTATACATTAATTATTCAAATACTTAAATGTATTATTATTATAAATAAGAGTTGAAACATGATACAATATATAATCAAATTCTCTAAAAAGTAATGTTAAATATTAAAAAGGAATTTAATTTCATTGATTTATTAGTTTGGTATTCTATTTAAACTTAGATCATATTACTTATTTAAATATTTTCATTTGAAAACAATTTTAAACAGACTAGTAGACCATAAAAAGATTAAGCATATGACAGACACATGTCAGATATAGGCAATGTTCGAGCTAGCCTATTCCCATCCCAGTAACTAGAAAATCACCTCTTAAAATTATTAAATGACATGTCCGAGGTTCGAGCATCAATTATTGCATGTATTATCCAATATCATTATCAATTGAGTTAAGCTCATGGTAACCCATTTTTTTGGGTACAATGTGGACATAATTTCTTCTCCTATGAATAAAAAGATACACTTCTCCGATATATATGAATTAAATTTCCTTCGTTACATAAATAAAGTAGGATAATAATGTGTAACGAATAGTCACAATAGTTCTTTAATATATTAAAACTTTAAAATAATTTTTGATGTAATTGTTTTAATTTCAAAATTTCAAGATATTTGTTAAAAAAATCTACCAATGTTAAGATTAACACTTTTTATATATGGACTAGTATGATATAAAGTAAATACTTAGAAGAATCCAAATAATAATAAATGAATTACCTCAGGATAAAAATGAATATTAAATAACTAATATGATAATATTGACAAAAAGATTATTTTGACTAACATAAACAACGCCTATTGCAGTTATTGTTCAACACCAAAATCTAAATAAAATCTCCAAAAATAATATAGCTTGTTGATTCCCACACCTTTCTCTTCCTACTCTTTTTGCGCGTTTCTCTTAAACACGGAAGTGTTGTGAGATTCTCTGTAACTTCCGAGTGTTCTTCTCTCTCTATCTCAACTCGAAGAAGATAAATCGAAGCAGATGTAGAACTGCGATTCATTATGCTGCAATGTTGTTCGATTGAAAGGTATTTTTCATTCATTTTCGAATAAATTGTTTTATCTATTTTTCTTTCATGTTTTCATTTCATCAATCTCAATTTGTTGTTGTATAGTTCATGCTATGTTTTTAATTGTTGCTGGCTCTATGCTTTATGATTCTTGTTTTGATTCTTCGTGCTTAACACTGAACTGCTAGTGATAGTTAACCTATGAAGCATGGACTCGGACACACAGACTCCGATACGACATGTCAGACACATAATAATTTGAGAAAATGACAAATCAATGTAATCACTATGTGTCCTGTCATCATTTGATTTGATACGCTACGTAGCACTGACACTTCTCATCGAAGGTGTGTATGCTTTCTGACATGTGTCTGTGTCCAACACTGACATTAATTACATTCAATTTTGCCATTTGCTTAATTACTACTAATATTGATGTTCAACGTGTCGGACGCCAGGCACACCTTCGGTCATTAGTGTCGATGTGTTGTGTAGCAAGTGTTTGAAGGATGCATAAACTCATTGCCCTTAAGTTTTTGGGTTAAAATGTGGTTTCCAACTCATTTGTATGGTTGCTCTAGGCCCAATGTAGATCCCGAACTCCCCTTGTGACCCAACACGGTGCTACAGAGGAGTTGACTCTATTATTGAATCATGTTATTATTTCAATTTACAATTTGCTGCATATAGTTTTAAGAGCAAATGCTATTTGACCGTCTCTAGTCTTTTGAATTTGATAACTTGTATGAAATCACACTTTTTGTGAGCTAAGTAAGAAGCAATTTCGTAATTTTGGTTATTCGAACACTTTGAAAAACAAGAACCGTAATAGGAGGTTTGGTTGAGTGGTTTTTGGTGTGTTTCAAGTGGAATTTGGACTGAAGTTTCTGATTCAAGGATTTTGATCCCTAATATGCTTTAGCGTAGACAAACATTGCCCTTGTTTTTGTTTCTTAGTAGGGGAGAGTGTGTGAATGGCATGAAAGCTCCTGAAGTGCTTCTAAAAATGGTTTTGAATTTTGGTTTTATTTTCAAAGGCAATGACCATAAGGCATTGTCTTCTATTAATTTAGGCAGACAAGAATGTTATGGAAAATTTCAAGAGTGGATTGTATGTTTATCTCTATCTGCGGTTTCTTGTGTGGAACTTTAGAACACATCAGCTATATATCAATTTCTTAACTATGATGATAAATTGGTTGATGGTTTATGAGGAAGGAGAGGTGAAAGAAGCTAAAAAGTTGTGACTTATGATGATGAATGGTTCTGTTATCTCTGCTGGTTCTGTTGTATGCTTCATGTTTTGAATGTTTCTGTCATATACTTTGTGCTGTTACTGATAGTTCAAAATTCACATGGTGTTCTTGGTTCTTATTACGAAATTGAGAATGCAAAGCTATCTACAATTTACAGAACTATATGTCCTCAAATAGTATCTTATTCTTCCTCATGCATTTTGTTTCTTTTTGAGCTGGCTGATGCTTGATTTTGCATATGTGCATTCTGTTTCTTATTATGTTTGATTTTGTATCTTCCATATTTTACTAATTCCTTAGCTGGTGATGCTTACCCTGACGACTCATTGTATTGCTTTCAACCCTTTTATCATTTTCTTGACTTAGAAGGTTATAGTTACTTGGCAAAAAGAAATGGGTAGTAGTGTAGATCCTTCAATACTTTCAAGAAAACGTAAAAGAAATGAAGAGGTGGCAGAGCTCGAGGAAACAATCTTCATTGTTTTTAGTGTTGTTACTATGCTATTGGGTGCAATAGCTTGGTATCACAACGAATACATTGATTTAGAGGAACCAAGCTCCACAACAAAGAAAAAAGTACTATGTACTCGTGCTAAGAAGAGTGACAAAGAGAGGTTAATCAATTCTATTATGAGAGACGTGGCTGAGTCATTGAAAGACCTTCTACAAGTTACTAAAAAAAGGATGGAAGGAAATTCTCAAGAAATGGTGCAAGAAGTGTTGAATGAAATGAAGATGATTATTGATATGGATGATACTCTACGTTATAAAGCAATCAACTGGTTGACTGAAAATCCAAACAGATTGGCGATTCTCAAAGCTCTTCCGTTGATTAAGAAGAAGGATTTCCTCTTGGCTTCTATGTCTTAAGACCAAGGTAATTTTAGTTGATTTTTTGTTCATAATTCGCAATCACTTATGATTTCAACTTAGTAAGCCTTAGGTAATCCCAATGTTCTAACTTCTCACCCTCTTGGAGGAGCAGCGTCTTGAAACTTTGTATATTTTACTGATTTTCTAGTATTGTTCAATTGTTAGTGCTGTTTTTTTATTTGATTTGCATATATGATGTATACTTTATTTTCTCTTGACACATCTTTTGATTTAAAAGATATGATCCCAGAACTTATTATGCCTTATCCCAAAATGTTGGTCTGGGTCAAATTGTGCACTTGACAATTGAATGATGACAAGTTAAGTTTAACTATGTAACTATATTTGAGGATACAATGTTTGTTGTGGGCATTATATCACTTTGTGTGTGTGTATTTGTTTTCCATAGGTTACATTTGTTGGAGATAAATTACATAAACAACAACTACTACAAAACCTTTTCTCACTAAGTGCAGTTGGCTACAAGTTTCAAACGACTTCATAACTTCTTGTCCTACTTTTTTTTTTCTCCACAAAATCACACGGGATATTGCTTTGTTAACAGCATGATGATTATTCAAACGATAGATAAAAAGATTGATTATTTTCCTAAATATATTTATATGGCTTAAGATGTTTAAAAGGATGTTATACCAGATTCAAGTGATGAACATGTGTTAAGACCTTCAACTCACAAAGAAATTCTGATGATGCTTGTACATCCATCTTCTTAATTGCTGTTTTCTGCATACAATAAGTTGCATGAGAGGAAATCAATGAGAAATGTGAAGAAAAAATGTTTTTTTTTTCCTTTCCAAGTTATGAGAAAAAATCACAGTTTTTTGAAAATATTTTATAGAACCTAAGATACTCCAAATCCATCTTATTTAGTTACGTACCTCGCCTCTAAGTTCTGCATAATAGACAGCCCCAAATCCACCTTGACCAATTTTATTATCCAAGCTGAAATTATTTGTAGCCTTGGCTAATTCTTGATATGAAAACTCTGTTGACTTTGCCACCATAATGCCTGTAAATACAGTAGCATGCCCCCTGGATCCTGAAGTTTCATACTCTGCACTACCTGAGACAAAATTCAGAAAGTATAAGCTATTACTATTATCAGTGGAAATATGGTTAAACTTTTTCATATAAGTAGTAAGTTGTTTTGTAAACTATCTTGGGAAGATTATTGAAATAAATAAACAACTTCTATTATAAGATAAGCTCTTTTCTTAAACTCTTACAAATATTGATACTTGTGTGTTTATATTATAAGAACATAGAATATGAATACAAAATCTACTATTACCATCTTGAGTTGAAAGCGCTTCAGCCAGTTTAGTTTTCTCTTCTTCCTTCTTTCGGAAGTATCCGACATATATATAGATAACTAATAATAGAAGTCCAAATATTCCTGCTATTATTATACCCACAGTTGCACCCTTAGCAAGACCTGTTCGTATAGAACCAACTTTAAATTCAGGCATTGACCTTTTTTACATTCTCATATTGTTTGTGAACAAGAACAACCATCAAACTAAAAACATAATCATCATAATACCAACCTGATCTGCAAGAGGGAAAAAAAGGAAAATGAAAGTTACAAAACTTGAACCAAATATGAAGCAATACATACTTCTATAAAGCATTCAAAATGAAAAGCGAGACAATCAAAATTACATACCTAGGATACAAGGGAACATAATCTCCATTTTGATCTGCAAAGTTAAAAATAAATAAATGAAACTTTAACCAAATTCATTAAAAATTATAGCATATATACTTTGAAGAATAATAAAAATGTAATTAGCAATTTAATATACTCTGACTAAAATCAAATCAATGGTTGGGCTTGGTGGGTAGTGGTTGAATCGATCGGGATACGAGGCAAATAAATCCTTAAGAGCAATTTTACCAAATTTCAAATTATCATGGCCCCTTTTTTGTGGATTATTCATGCATACGAGGTAGATTAATTCTTAAGAGCAATTTTACCAATGTCTTGGTTATATGTAATCAATTATCTAACAAATAATTTTAGTTGTTATTGAAAGATGCATAATCATGTTGTGTTGGTGACTATAAATGACAACAAATGAAGGGTTAGCACCATAAAAAATTATCTAACTCATATTTTAATACCAAGTTATTTTGATGAGAACGACCAACCTCAACGAAAAATATTTACAATGGAATTTACGTATAATCTATCAATTGTGGAATTTCTGACTTACCCATGTCACACCAACTATCTGTGCCAACCACAGTTGAATATACTCTAACTCGCATATTTATACCAAGTACTTTGATCAGAACATCAAAAGGTGATGAAACAAAAGGAGAGTATACATACCTCTTCCTGGAATGAACACTATCCCACTTCCTTTACTGAAATTGACACCAGAATTGTATTTCTGTATCAACCCTTCATCAAGATTAGATTGGTTTGCAATCTTCTGAAGAGTATCATCAGTCCTGAGTGGATAGGTAATAAACAACCCATAATCTTTTGAAATCTGGCTGTTCCCACAAGAACAATTGACCGTTACATTAACCTCAGCCCTAGCAGGTATATGATCTGGATCATAACTATTGAACTTTTTCAAAAGTTCAACTGTAGTCAAACTTGCATAATAAGAATTGGCAATCAAATCATAAGTATCTCCTTCTTTTGCTGAGTACTCAAACACATGTCCCAGAAATTCACCTCCAATACATTCACATGGGAATGGAATGTTGACTCTAAAAAAGGCAAAAAGATTGCCATTTTTGGATACTTTGCCTTTATTGTAGCTTATTATAACATCAGACAAACTGGACACTGACACAATCTTTGATTGCATAAAGCTTGTTATGTTTTGGTACGTAAATGGAAGCATGACATGGTAGGAAGCTAAGGCTACATCACACCCCTTTACACACTTGGACTCTACTTTGAAAAAAACACATTCCAGAAATATAATGAACAATAGTAAGCCATTTTTTAGTTTCATTGAGTCAATAAGAGACAGAAAATCAAAATGGCTTCTGAAGGAAAGCAAGAAGCAGAAAAAGAAATTAACTCAAATAACCTTAAACTTGATTTCTAGACTCTATATATACCTGGCCTTTCAAGCTTACCATGTTTAATTTTATCAACAAAGGAAAAAAAGCTTACCATGTTTATTCATTTATATTTTTCTAGAAAAAGTTGTATATTTGATTTGGCAGCGACTTGGATGTCAATTATAATTTGAATGCATTATGAACTATATTTATGGCGTCACTAAAAATGTTAGAAATTGCTTAATACACCTTGCAAAGCTAATCCTGTCGGCAGCTGTGAAACCATTTCGCATTGTGCCACCCCATAACTACAACAAGCACCATAATTTCCATTTTTAATTATAATCCAAGTCAATGCATATGTGCTTCGTTGACTTCCCTATCATAAAAATCAAAATCTAATCTACTTTGACAATACGGGTTAAAACTTCTGTTTAATTTGATATTCATTTTAATTCTTATATAACATGCATGATTAGAGACAAATCATAACTTTCTTTTTCTTCCTTTGGCACTGCCCAAAACTGATATTACATCTGGTCCGTCCAAAATTGGCGGTAAACATTATTTGATCTAAATTTTTACTAAATACATTTGACTTTTTGTTTATGTTTAAAGGGAGAGAATATAAATTAGTGATCAATTTACATCGATATATTATTAAACAAATTTTACATTGTTCAATAACTTATTTTTAGATATATATTATTAAACAAATTTTACATTGTTCAATAACTTTCTTTTAGATATATATTAAGAGAAATGCTATAAAGAATACTCTTAGAACATTGGTTAAGAGGATAAAAATAAAACTATTGCATTGAAAAATGGTGAAAAATGATGAATTTACCTTTTTAAAAGTTAAAAATATTATTGATTCCAATACAACCATACTATCTTGGTTAAGAGTATTCTTTAACATAACTCATATATTTATTGACCATTGAATTGAAAGATTATATCAATACATTATTGAGGGTGGGATCAAGATTAACATAGTATATTAGAAGTGTTCAAAATGTTATTTTGATGCACTTCAATAATTTATCAAATGATTTTATATTTATTTAAAAATAAAATAGACGATTTCTATGATATAAATTTTCAATTCAATAGTGTAATTTTAAAAATATGTATCGATTAGCGAGTAACATTGAAAATGTTATATTTGGTACTCCCTCCGGTCCTTATTATAAAAAACAATTAACTTTTTTGGTTCATTGTGTAAGTAATGTATCTAATCTATATTTTCAATAAGATACATTAATTATTCTATGAACCTAAAAAGTCAACTTTTTTTTATAATAAGGACCGGAGAGAGTATAATAAAACAGTGTTATCTGCTTTGAAAAAAGCCTCGTATCATAATAATTCAATTTAAGTCTCAAAGATGATTTATAGTGTGTTTGAAAACACATAAGAAATTCTCCTTACCACACGGTTTGTGAACTCTTCAAGTTCTAACTTCAACCAATCGGTGCACCTTGATTTTAAAAGCCAAACATACGCTTCTTGTCCTTTACCATATACCTATAACAACGCAAAACGGATTGAGTGCAATCGCGTAGGCGCATGCAATCAAGCTACAATCAACAACTCAGATCCGTCTAATTAAAAGCATATGACTCAAATTTTAATGTAATTTTGTTTTTTTTAAATATAAACTTTTTATCTTAAAATCTAATATGTCTGATCTCAATCACACGATCCTATTGTCACCGATTACATGTCATGAGTGCTAACTACACCCAATCTAGATCCAAAACATTCTTGTTAGCTACGGTGTTGGTGGGAGTACTCTATATATGATCATAATTGAGACGTGGTTTGGGCTCACGAGAGGATTGAAAATTGAAACAATAAGCTTGGTACTTTATAGACGGGGTGATAGATGTGGTAGTACATATAACGTAGGTTATTAATATCAACTACTAGTCTACCTACCACTTGGATAGGAAGATCAAACAATCTTACGACGTATCAGCATGCACATTGCACAAGTTGTGTTACGTGGTGGCTCGCTCTTCTCATTAAAAAAAGTTAATACATATTATAGGGCATAATAGGATTGAAACTTCAACACATAAGTCTTTGAAAATGATTGATTTTACTTTTTTTCGTTATTGTTTTTTAACTGTGTTATTGATACTTATTACCTAATATCTTTTAGGGAGGTTTTCTCACGCCCTTCAAATTACACTCTTTTTTATCTACAAAACTTCAAATTAAGACTTGCTTAGAAAATGAGTCCAATTCTGTTCAAATCGGTTAATTTCAATTTCTTGTTGTTAACAATAGCAATATTTTGACAATCTAGCTTTCATATATTAATATGTGGATGATGGTTGAACATTTCAAAAAATTAAAGCTATATATATCTGATTACGGGGTAGTGTAAAGCAGGAGGGTATGCATGAGGTTCTCAATAAAGAGTGTATTTCGCAGCAACTTGATTATTAATAAAGTTTTCTGTTAAAAAAAAACAGAAGATAAAGAATCTTGAATTAAAGTCCTAATAGTCCACAATCAATGTTTGGTAGTGTTTCACATAAGATTATCTTCGACCCAAAAAAATCTATAGAATACTAACAAAAAAAAAGTTGACAATAAGCTTGTTACCAACCCAATTTATTTGTGGGAACAACAATCCGATAAAAAGTCACCATGACAAATCAAACGTCAAATACGTGAAATATTCAAAAAAAGCAATTAGAAATATAGATCAAATTTTCAAATAAGAAATTACAAAGAACTATATAGGTAGGCTTATAAATATGTAGGGTGTAGTGTGTTTAAGGACGATGGCGAGGCCTTGGAGTAACCGGAAAAATATGTGAGTTAGTTGGACTCTCACTTGGGCTCGGACTTGGGTTTTGGTAAAATTGACGGACGGTGTATATAGTTTGAATAATAGTAAGCGCAAAAAGGAAGATAGCAGCGACAAGAGACACCATAGCCCAAGGGTTTCTAAAATAAGTGTGAATGAGACTTGCACGCCAATTTTTCCAGGGTTTCTTACAATAGTAATACATACTTACCCTCGCATCCTCAAGATCTCCAACGCGTTCCACAGGGATTTCTTTGGCCAACAAGTTGAACAATTTGGCAACAACTTTATCTCTCCCAAGTGCGTTGATTAAGATTCCACTTCTACTGAGAAATGGAACATCCATAGCATTGTCGATTATGGTGTCCATAAAGAATATAAACGATATTACCTCATTACCTGCTCCAACATGGAGTCGTTCGAAAGCAATGAGATTAAGAAATATATATTCTGTGTTGTCATCTAATTTCAATGTGGGGAGCCTAAGAACACCTCGATAGAAGGAAACATCTTTAAGGCTCTTTGTCTTGCTTTTCTTGAAGCTGATTCCAGCCTCGTGGAGCTCTACTGCAGATCGAATGATATGATCTTCGTCTCCTGCCTCTAAACATAACCAATTTCTTTTTGGTAATTTGGGAATGCGTGTAGGGTAACTTGGTCCTTGTTGAATTAGGCTTTTCCTATATACGTCCAATATATGCATGCATTTTCCCAAGCTTTGAATTAAAGGTGTGGTTGGGTTTAACAACTTTATGATTCTCTCGTTTAACAACTCATGATGATCTTCCTGTAATGTTTCAGATAAAGTCCAGCTTTAGAATAATCATTCAACATTATTAATCTATTGTTTTGAGAAAAAAAGGCATTATTTATCTATAGCAATAAACATCAATAAGCCGGAAATATTACCTCCTCAACGCCGGTTTCAACTTGAATCAATGTATGAAGTACCTTTAGTGGTATTTGATTCTCAAGCATAAGTATGTCACGCTTGATATATGGCATCAAATGTAGTTTCCCATGTTTGCCAAACACAAAATCATTCTCATCATAATCATAAGAAATTTCAGAATCAATATTGACTCTCAAAATCTCCAAAATAAAACAACCATCAAGAATCATCATTTGAAGAAACTTTGATGTATCATTTATCCAAATTGGATCAAGTGGTTTATATGAGTCTCTTAACTCTTTGGCCACTTGATCCATACATTGGAATAAGAACTCAATGGGTTTTTGGCATCTCTTTAAGAAACGAACAAGGGCTCTATGCTTGTGCTCTTCCATAAGCTGTAAATTCTCCTCTCCATAATGGTAAGGACCAAATGAAATTGCTTGTGGTTTGTAGGCCTTCTTTTTCAGCTCCGTGATTTGTGAGGGTACTTTGTAAATTGAATGCTTCTCCCATTGTTCTTTCTCATCAGCTATTGTATGACCATTGTTCTTGATCTCCTCATTGATTTGATCCACCCACTTCATTTCTAGTTCCATGAATACCTACACTGTAGGGCCACTCTTCATGTCTTAACATATATACTAGCTATTGTTGACATATAATATTCAGAATCTTATCTTATGTACATTGAAAGCATAAATAAAATATTCACTCTATAAGCTGTAAAACTACCAATATTTATTAATTGGAATCTTCTTTTCATCTTACTTTACCCCAAAACGAAAAATTAAACCGGAATAATCTTCTTTTAATAGAAATTTAAATAACTTAATGCAAAAAAATATATAGCATCTTAGATAGTCTACAATGAAACTTCCCATTTTGAATGCTTTAGTGAATTTTGTATATACACATCATTCATTTAAAAGTTAGAAGCATAATTTTTAAGATAAGTATCCTTATATTGAGTTATTTAGCATGTGGCATGCAAGACACATGTTATCATTTGTTCTATTCCAATATTACCTTGTCCAAAAATGAGCTATATGCTAATGCACACTATTGATTTTTAATATCTCCAATTATTTATCAATAAAAATTATAAATGTTTTTTTTTTTAGTAACAAAAATTATAAATGTTGATATTTCGTAAATATACATCAAAACTAATCTAACATTTTATATGCTATATATTTGTCTTTATATATTAGTAGAAAAATATGGTCAAAATATGATATATATGAATAGTACACATAATTAATCCAGATTAGCAATTCATTTCGGAATAAAGGGAGTATGATTTATTAACTGGAACTTGTAAAAAAGTGAAGAGAGTATATGTTTTCATAAACAGATTCTTTATACTACCCAAATTTTTAATTCATAATGAGAGTGTCTATTTAGTTTCACCATAATATTAGCTTTTATTTTAATTTTAAAAAATAATATATATAAAATTAATTTTGAACAACTTTTAGAACAATCTTCTCTATCTCTCACATTCACATTACGTTCTAAAAGTTTTTGTCCCCAAGGAAGAGAAAAAATATTGTTCTAAAAGTTGTCTAAAAAATTGCTATAAAAATATCATCCCTCTTTACTATATTCTTCAACTTCTTCAGAGTTCCTTCCATACTTCCTTATGATACCCTCCTTTTTTTTTTTTTTATTAAAAATGCTAACATGTATACTTGTTAAGAAGTATAAGGAGGAAATTTTGTCTTGAAATGATATATTAAACACATTTAAAGTTTAAAAATTAACCTTTTCTATATCAAATTTATAAAATTTTTCATTTTTAAATTTTAACAAATGTTCTAATGACACTTGTTAGTAAAGCTCTTCTTTTATATATATATATATATATATATATATATAGACACACACGAATAAATGTTGGGATAAGCCTGGCACTACAAGCCATTTAATTAATCATATACTCCTACATAGGGTTTGAAGAAATGTACACACTAATTATTGGTTACAAGTCTAAAGCAATGTGATTAATGTGAAGCATCAAACATGCGGAAAGCAAAGGAACAACTTTAATTTATTTATTTTATTTTTTAAAAATAAGAACAGCTTTAACTTAATGTAGTAAGTGATAATTGAAGTGGAGTTGTCGATTAACGAAGTAATGCTTAAAAGATAGTGCCCCGATATATCTTTATCACGTGTTATTTGGTGCTCCAACCTTCTATTTCTATAGTCAAAGAGGGAAAATAAAAGATGTTTAAACTTTTTCATATAAATTGTTTCTAGGGTTAATTATGTTTTAGATCCCTATAAATAGGTGCGTTTCCAATATTAGTTCCTACTTAAATTATATTAAATTTTTGGTCCCCAACGTTTTTTTCCGTTAGCAAAATAGGTCCCCGCTGTTAATTGTTGCTGATTGAGTAAACGGTGAAGCACACGTGGATGCCACATCTGACTTTTTTTTGTTGGGTTAAATATGTTTTTAGTCCCTATAAAATTGAGGCATTTTAAGTTTAGTCCTTACTTAATTTTAATAGTTGTTTTAGTCCTTACAAAAATACTATGCACTCAGTATTAGTCCCTGTTCAATTCAAATTTGCTTAATTTATGCTTAAACTCTTAAGTTTTTTAACAATTTTTTGTAGACGTATTAAGAACATTACTAAAAGTTCCTCCGCAAAAAATTATCGCAAAATTTGATTTATATGTCCAGTTTTTTTTAACATCAGTTTTTTAGTAAACATTGTCGTTTGCATCACCGCTTATCATGTCGTTTGTCTTGCTTATTGTGTGTTGGTTTCCGGTGGGCCAGTTACTTTTGCTTCGAGACCGGGAGTCGGTGACTAGCTGCAATCTTGTTTGACTTGATATGGTGTTCTCTGATGTACCGAGGGCGAGGGGTGTCCTGCTAGTTTGGGTCTAAAGTCTGGTGGGGCGATTACTTTTGATTCGAGATTGGGAGTCGACTCTTTGGCTCAAGTTGGTTTTTGGGTTTTTGTTTTTGTGCTCTTCCGGTGGATCGGAGGTCGAGAGGTGTGGAAGCTGCATATTTCATTCAGTTAGGAGCCTTTCGAATGTGGCTCAACTTGGGTGTTGAAGTCTGGGAGTTTTATTTTGAAGGGTGTTCTTTGGGGGTGAGTAGTGACGATGGGTGGTTGTGGATACTGTGTTGACAGTGTTTGTTTCTGTTAAGGTGTCCGTCATAGGTGGTGATGTGTTTTGGTGGGTTATTTTCAGGGGCTTGTTTGGTGGGTATGGTGTACCGTCTATATGCGGCACCATTTGTACCTTGTCTCATCCATACCTTGCGTCTTGCGGGGATGACGTTTAATAATATTTGCTGATTCAAAAAAAAGGGGTATAGCTATAAAAAGAGTAATGAATGCATCTAAAAATTTATAGATAGTCTTATACTCCCTCAGATCCAAATTGTAAGACGTTTTGGGCATTTCACACGTATTAAAAAATGTAATTAATTTCGTGTGGGTAAGAGATATTATGAGTTGTTTTACAGAACTGTCCTTAATAAATGATATGAGAAAGATGAATGAATGAATTGAAAGAAGAGAGAGTAATAAATAGTTAATGATATAATATGAAGAGTTAGGATCTGTTGACACCAGGTGTAAGTCAAAAGCCTTACACCAAATCTCAACCGTTAAAACTAATAAATCCTTGGTCATTATAAAATTTGGATATTGGAACACTGCTCATCCTTTCTCCTACCACGTAGTAGTTTTTCTCCAACAATAAAACCTGCGATTCCGTTTACTGTGGCTTGAGATCCTTTTTTGAAAATAATGCATGAAATAACTACAGAAAGTAAAACTCTCCAACTGCAATAGTTCAAACTTCATGACCTCCATCCTTGAAAAAATAAAATAAAACTTTACTAAAAATAACTACAGGAAATCCATATGGCAACTGGATTTTTTTACCATCTTGGTAAATATAAAATATATATATATATATAAATTGAAGTAACAGAAAGTAAAAACTCTCCAACTGCAATATTTCGTATACAAGTAAAGTACAAACCATTTGTTGTATGCTTTCTACATGTTTTAACAAACACAATTCAATTTGTCACGCAAAATCTTCATCTAGTTGACAACAGATTTATGAGAGATTGATTTTCATATGAAGAGTCATCATCACAATCTTCAGTTGGTGATGAGAGTGTCATAAGAGCAACAACTATAGATCTCATACTTGGGCGTAGTAGCGGATTGTCTCTCGTACATGCTCTCCCAAGTTGAGCCATCTGCAAGTCAAACATTCACATATCTTAAGTTATGTTCAATGACAAAATCTAGTGCTAAAAAATGAGTTTAGTAAGTTTACAAACTATACACTTTTGCATACATTTAATTATATTTCAATAACATGAACTTTACTTATGTACTACATTGATTTGAAAGGGTATACCACATAAACATGCATTTTTTTTGTTGGTATATAATGCAAATTGAGATGAAAAAGAAATAACATTCAATTTTTTGCTAAGAAAAAATGCTTCCCACCTTGAGAACAGAATCAATGGGATAGTTTTCTTTAAGCCTAGGATCCACCAATTTTCGAAGACCTTCTAAAGGATCCATTTGATGAAGTGCTTCTTCAAACTGCAATACAAAGCAAATCAAGAATCAATTTTGTTTTGGTTTAAGTGAATGCATTGAATTGACTGAATTTAAAAGATACATGATTACTAACATACAAACGAGTATTCGACTTTAAATATATACGAAATGAGTGTTTCTTAATAAATATGGTTAAGTTGGATAAATGGTATCTAGACCTACCAATTGTACAAGACCCTTTGATTCAGCAACAGATTCACCTGTTTTCAGGACAGCATTCTTTGCAGTAATAAGTTCATAAAGAACAACGCCAAAAGCATATACATCTATTTTTGGAGAAACATCGCCATATTGAGCATATCTGCAAAAAAAAAAAAACAGCTAATAAACAAACATGTTTTCTACAATTAAGAAAGTTGAAGATAGTTTATAATCCATGGACATACACATACTAAATAAATTTTCAAAGAAGCTTATATTCAAGTGACGACGTGTTTTGAAACACATGTTTTGAGATTAATAAACTCGAAATTTAATACAAAGCATACTCTGGTGGCATGTATCCAAATGTTCCCACAAGACGAGTGTGAAGTGTGGAGTTTCCAACTTCAATAAGTTTGGTCAAGCCAAAATCAGCAACCTGAATTTAAAATCAATCATAGTTCAGTTGATCTCGAAGAATAAATGAAAAATTATAATTTATAATGCAGAACATTAAGATTGGTCAAAATGTAACCTTTCCACGCAAGTTTTTGTCTATCAATATGTTTGCTGATTTTACATCACGATGTATATACACAGGCACAGTGTGTTCATGAATGTATTCGAGGCCTCTGGCTGAATCTAGAGCAATCTGCACTCTACTAGACCATGGTAATGGTTCTGTACCTGAAATCATGTAACTGTCATTAATGACTGTTTGACAGTATTGTAAAATCACATAAAAATGTTTGCACATTTTTGTTGATCTTACCTATACCATGTAAATATTGACCTAAGTTTCCATTGTCAATGTGTTCATATACAAGGAAAAGTGATCCCTCAACGCAATATCCAATCAACCGCACCTATATTGTACATACAAATGTAGGTAAATTAAAAGTGCTATCTAGAATACACAAAACTGGTTATACAAAAAGTATACAAACATTTACAAAATCAAGAAGTACAAACAGATAATTGTCAACAGCTACAGATTATGTTATACTCGATAGTTATAGAGTTTCTATGTCCTCAAAATAACACTGGTTATTTGCTTTGTAGTTAATGATGATTTTTCATACCATATATAAAAATGATTGATTTTATTTCCTAAATATATTATATATGGCTTAAGATGTTTAAAAGGATGGTATACCAGATTCAAGTGATGAACATGTGTTAAGACCTTCAACTCGCAAAGAAATTCTGATGATGCTTGTACATCCATCTTCTTAATTGCTGTTTTCTGCATACAATAAGTTGCAAGAGAGGAAATCAATGAAAAACATGAAGGAAAAAATGGTTTTTCTTTCTTTTCAAGTTATGACAAAAAATAACAGTTTTTTTGAAAATATTTTATAGAACTTGTTCAAAACTAAAACCAAAATACAATCTAGCAAAAAAATTCACGTAGTTTCGGACCTCGCCTCTAAGTTCTGCATAGTAGACAGCTCCAAATCCACCTTGACCAATTTTATTATCCAAGCTGAAATTATTTGTAGCCTTTGCTAATTCTTGATATGTAAACTCTGTCGACTTTGCCACCATAATGCCTGTAAGGCCGGCAGCACTACCAGTTGCATGCCCACTGGATCCTGAAGTTTCATATTCTGCACTACCTGAGGCTTCACCAATAACATAAACAAAAATCAGCAAGTATAAAGTATTTAATGAAATTAATAAACAGTTTACAAACATGTTATAAGCTATTTTCGCAAGCTCTCTCAAATACTGAAACAAATACTTATATCATAAGATAAGTTAAAAGAAATATTTTTAATAAGGACTTAGAATATGAATGTGTAAAAATATACCATTACCATCTTGAGTTGAAAATGCCATAGAAGTTTGTGGAAGTTTAGTTTTCTCTACTTCCTTCTTTTGGAAGTATTTGGCATATATATAGATAACAAATAATAGAAGCCCAAATATTCCTGCCATAGCTATACCAACAGCTGAACCCTTAGCAAGACCTGCTAATATAGAACCAAAATTAAGCTCACAGGAAGCATTGACCTTTTGTCCATTCTCATATTTTTGTGAACAAGCTAACAAATAATCATCTTAATAGCAAAAGACAAACCTGTTCTGCAAGAATGGAAAAATAAAAAGAAAATGAAAGTTAGAAAAATAGAACCAAATTATATGAAGCAGTATTTACTTCTTTTATAAAGCATCCAAAATGAAAATTGAGATAATCAATGTTACTTACCTAGGATACAAAGGAAAATAATGTCCATTTTGATCTGCAAAATAAAAATAAATACATAAAACTTCAAAATTTAACCATGTATATAGTTTGAAAAAGAATAGAGTAACTTAGCATTTCAATATACTCTGAATGAAATTAAATGATTCCACTCAAGTGGTGGTTCGATGAAGGTCAAGTCGATTGGAAGTACCAAGTTCAAAACTTGGTTGTTACAATCATTGGCTAGACTTTGCGAGTTATCAAAGTCCATTTCCTAGAGAACAAGATGGTCGTAAATTTCAGACTTACCCAAGTCACAACGCATGTGGCGGAAGTTCCAACCATCTGTGCCAACCGCAGTTGGCAAAATAATTTATTCTTTGAATATAATGTAATTCGTATATTTATACCAAATACTTTTGATCATATTATCAAAAGGTGATGGAAGAAAATGAGAAATACATACCTCTTCCTGGAATGAACACTATCCCACTTCCTTTGCTGAAATTGGCACCAGAATTGTATTTCTGTATCAAACCTTCATCAAGATTAGATTGGTTTGCAATCTTCTGAAGAGTATCGTCAGACCTGAGTGGATAGGTAACAAACAAGCCATAATCTTTTGAAATCTGGATATCCCCACAAGAACAGTTTACAGTGACATTAATCTTAGCCTTAATAGGTATATTCTTCGGATCATAACTGTTGAACTTTTTCAATAACTCAACAGTTGTCAAACTTGCGTAATAAGTATTTGCAATTAAATCATAATCGTCTCCTTCTTTTGCTGTATATTCAAACACATGTCCTAGAAATTCACCTCCAATACATTCACATGGGAACGGAACGTTGATTCTAGTATAGGACACAAGACCAGCTTTATCGAATACTTTGCCTCTATTGTAGCTCATTATAACATCAGAAGAGGAATTGGTAAGAACAATCTTTGATTGCATAAAGTTTGTTACATTTCTGAATTGAACTGGTCGCACAACATAGTAGGAAGCTAAAGCTACATCACACCCTTTTACACATTTGGATTCAACTTTGAAAAAAACACAATCCAGAAACAGAATGAACAATAGTAATCCATTTTTGAGATTCATTGAATCAAATAAGAGAGAAAAAAAAAAAAAAGGCTGATGAAGGAAAGCAAGAAGCAAAGAAAGAAATTTCACTCAAATCAGCAAAAATTGGAATAATTCATGTGGTACAATTTTTTCTTTCTTGAAAGTAATGTCACACTTATTGATATATATTTTTTTATTTATGGAAAATGACTCTAATTGAACGATCAATTTCTATACACACGTTTTTGCTGTTAAGATCAGAACAGACATGCATGATTGGATACGTTTGACTGTTTCAAAGAGAATGTGGAGGGAACAAAGTAACGGTTGGTTAGAATAAGAGTTGACATGTTGGTAATTCATTTACTGAAAATGTCAATGAATGTTCTTATGATAAAAATAAAAGTACAAAGTACGTATAAATATCTTTGTAGAGGCTAAAGAGTACTATAAGGATGCTTTCTATCCAAGTTTTCACTTTGACTCTATGTAAAAGTTGTTTGATTTTAACATGTCAAATATAGGAAAATTTGATTTTGGCACTTGTTTGTGCTAGTCTCCTTAATTTTACATCAAATATTTATATTGACACCGGGAAGAATCGAATCTGAGACTTTAAGGAGGAGGTTGACATCAAATCTTATATGATCTCACCAATACAATATTGTGATAGTTTTTTATTTTATTTTTTATCAAAGCTAGAAAAATTAAATTGCAAACCAGGAGATGCCTGAACCTTTTTACAACAAAATCTGACAAACTATGACCAAACTCAACTAAAACAAATCTCAACTAAAACAACACATATGTAAAGAAGCAAATCAACTGGCTAGACTAAGCTGCCAAAGTCCAAACAACTAGCTACTAACACAATATTGTGATAGTTGATAACATGACGGATATTTGTATATTGACACAAGGATTAATCTTATAGTAGATACAAAATCCTAATTACGATGAGTTTAGGAATAAAATTAGTATGATCTATATAGTACACATGTTAGAACAGATATGAACAAATTTAATTACCAAAACTAAAACAATGAGGACAAGCAACTTTTAGAAACTAAAACAAAAAAAAGGGACGGGTGCGTTTGATTTGCTAAAAAAATGAAGGACATGACAGAACAACGCCAGTTGTTCAGTGTTTGATTTGTAAAACTGTTTCAGGTACAGGATAAACTGGAGGCAAGAGACATGACAAAAACTGATATTTTTGTCCTTCACCAAACCATAGCACAACTTTTTGTCCCACATACAAGTTTTTTTAAATACCAAAATTGCATTTCGTCCCCCAAAAATCGTATAAAACAAAAAATTATTTAATTCCATAAAAATTTGTCATGTGCTGTTCTGACTTGTGTTGTGTTGTTCTGTCTTGTATTGTTTTGTCCAGTACTTACTATTGCAAACCAAACACGCAATTAAACGATGCTTATTCAAGTTTTTCTTATGTTTTTGGGGTAGCCAATGCTACCCCGGACTATGAAGGTAATCACCTCTGCATTTAAGTGTATGTTTGGTATTACGGTGGATATGCCAAAATCACGGCGACACGCTGTAATTCTGCAAAAGTTATAAAGTATATTTCTTAAAAGAAATTATGGTAGGTCGTCGTGATTCTGACACATCGAACGTGATGGCTAAGTTGATTGAAAATGCTAAGTTGTTTAGTCCTCTGCATTCGTAATGGCAACCCTGTCGGTAGCTGTGCAACCACTTCACATTGTGTCCTCTCATAATTCCAACAAACACCATAGTTTCAATTTTAAATTCAGAACCACGCCTAAGCAGCTGTGATTCGTTGACTTCAATATCATATAAACCAAAATGGAATCTACATGACAATACCAGCTGCATATAGCATAATTTGAGTCAAGTGATAACTTTGTTTGTTGATATTGATTCTTCAATAAGATCCTTATTATAAAAGATATATATCAGTTGTCAAAAATAAAATAAAATATATCAATTGGTAGACACGTGTCCTGCTCTATTGTTTATTGAAAATGATTTAAATTTTTGTTTTATGTTAATACTAATCACAAAGCAAACATATACCATCACGCATCACTGATTCCATATATATGAATATTAGAATAATTAAGATCAAATCAAGATATTGGGTTACATGACTCAATTATTCAAACTTTGATGAAAAAGATATTATTTATCTAACAACTAATTATTAACAATATCTCGTTTAAAAAAATTACTTTAATTAAGCACAATAATTAACCATAAAATATCTTTGTTAATTTTAGACACATCATTTTTAGGGACATATAAATCATGTGTACATTTAAAATAATTAAATTACATGTATTTATTTTATTTTTGACCGGAATAATTTTTATTTGGGGTTGTAATATTTAAATATGTACAACCTACAATCTGGACCCTTGTGTTACCTTGAGTTGCACAAGAATATATTCGAAATGTAATTTTTAATGAATATGTACATTGAATAGATATCATGAAAAGGGAATTCCACAGTATAAAGTAATGTTGGTAGAAAACTAACAACTTTTATCATTTTTCAGGTAATCTGTGTTATGATGTTATTATAACAACCTGCTTTTCTTAACAGAATTATAACAATTTGGTTATTTATTTGTAGTGTTCATCTGCGTATCCGATTGCTCAATAAGTTTATTAACCCATCTTGGAGGAAAGTAATCATGTCGAGAAAGTTTAGCAATTAGTCAACCCTATTCGTCAATGGTTGTTCAATAGACACTTTAAAATTGTTCATTTAACAGGAAAAAAAACTAGTTGGAAGTTATTGCCCGATTGAATTTTACACACAAAAATAACTAATCGGGAGTTAAGAACAATCTGATTAGTCAACTCATTTGGGTTGACTTGGTGGTGACATGGGAGTGTCCTCCTACTCAAGGTCTTAGGCTCGATTCTCGCTTGCGCCAATTTAAATGGACTAATTTAGCTTCTTAAATATATATATATTGCGCTTGTTGAAATTCTATCAGTCTTATCCAATATATCTATAAGTGGCTCATAATTTAGGGAAACATATTTGGATTTTAATCGATAAAAAGGAACATGTTCATCAACAAAAAAGAGAAAAAATGTGTGTCAGATAAGAAGTGTTGTGTATTACACATACAGAAAAAAGAAACTAAAGCATGTAAAAAAATACGTATCTAGATTCTTTTTATCCAATCTCATGTACAATTATTTTCTTGTGGTCAATTAGTATAGTGACTAAAAATTCATCTCATAATAGGTTGAAGAGGAATGATGCTATCAATGTGTGTTGCTAGCATTTCTATAGGTTGAAACAACAACAGCCTTGCTCAAGTCCCATGGCTCAACTCTAAACTTGGAGTGGGCAAGCCAGCAAATTGCAGGAACCAGCCCAGCCAAACAAGCCATAGCAGTCATGTGCAATCACTATAGAACTCACACTTGGGTCACAAGCTGATGCTAACCAACTCAGCTGCATACTGACAAGCTTGTCAGACATTTATATAGGCTTGATTGTATTATTTTCTAAACAATGTGGGACAAAAAATGCTTAGACAAAAACAAGACGAGTGAAGTAATTGATCCAAGATAGTATAGTCTTTCTGCTAGCTGACAATGTTCTACACTTTCTTTGTAATTAAAAACAAATGATGTTTCCAAACATCAATAAACCACTATCCACATTTTGAGTTTTTCTTTCTTTCTTTCTGTTCTTCTCTTATATTAAGCTGTACAACAACAAGTGCATAGTAGAATAGTATTAGGTTTCACATTGGAACTTCATTTCAATTTGAATCATGCTCCACAGCAAGACTCAACAATGCACTATCTGTCCTACTTTCATCATCAATAGTAGAATTCAGTTTCATAAGAGAAACCACAACATCTCTCATTTTTGGACGTTGTTTCGGATCTCGGTTTATGCAAGCCTTGGCAAGCTTTGCCATCTGCCAGTGGAAAAAAGGTCAAGCCAGTCAGATACAATTAGAAACAAAAAATGGCTATGATTTATAAATAAATACCTTGCTAATGGAATCAATTGAATAGTTATCTCCTAGCCTTGGATCCACCAGCTTTCTTAGACCTTCTATAGGATCTCCCGTTTGATCCATTACTTCATCAAACTGCCATACATATCAATTTAAAAAGAACACAATATATGAACATATATTAAGGTACTAATTAGTTTTTTTAGGGGTCATCAATAGAGAATAAAAAATAGTGGGAGATTAACAATCAATTACCAAAGCTACAAGGCTCTTGTACTCATCAATAGATTCATTGGTCTTAATCTCATGGCTCTCGAACTCGTTTTTATCGATCATGATCACAGCTGCTTTAGCAGAAATTAGCTCATAAAGAACAACTCCAAAAGCATACACATCCATCTTGCGAGAAATACGCCCGTATGCATTTCTGCACAAAAGTTAATGGTAGAATTAAACTAAGGAAGTGAACTAGTTTTTAATTTTCCCTTTGATGTTAATACTTACTAGAAATACAAAAAGTGTTTCAGAAATATAAATATGTAACAGTTTTTAAATGTTACAGACAATACTATAAATTGTTACTGAAATTTTTTAGTAACACAGACTATACCTAACAATTGCTCAAATGTTACTAATTTAATTAGTAACATTTTTCTTTATTTAGTAACAATTGAAAATTTTCAATTGTTACTAGATCTCAATTATGTTGTAGTGTGGTTAGATATGAATAATTGATTACTAGTAAGAATAAGGTGGATTTATCATGGTAATACTTTGAAAACTTCTTTAAACGCAAACGAGGAAAGACGCTATGTCCTTCGAAAGAAACTAAGGAATGGTTCTTTGATTTCAAAAGTGCAAGTTATATATCCTAAGACTAAGACCTAAGATTAAGATAGCTATCAACCACATAAATAGAAGAAGCAGAATTCATCATACTCGGGCGGCATGTAACCAAATGTGCCTGCCATGTGATTAGTGTTATCTGTTGAACTTGCAATATTAGTCAGCTTGGTTAATCCAAAATCTGCAATCTGTGATAACAGGAATAATATATGATCTACTACAATTATCTCAAGAAGGAAAATATTAAAAATTAATAAGCTTTAACAAAAGAGGCATAGTATTATACCTTCCCATTAAAGTTTTGATTTAATAAAATGTTATCTGATTTTATGTCGCGATGGATATATACAGGCACTGAATGATCGTGAATATACTCAAGGCCTCTTGCTACATCCAGAGCAATTTGCAACCTGGTAGACAATGTCATCGGTTCTTTCTCTGCAAACAGTATTCAAATTAATGAAACATCATTGAAAATAGATACTTTTAATGTGTTTATAATATCACCTGAATTATGTAGATGCTGGCTTAAGTTTCCATTTTCCATGTATTCATACACAAGAAATAGAAATCCCTCGACACAATATCCAATCAAGTATACCTATATGGACATAACAGAAGATAGATATAGGTTACAAAATTACTGTTACATTAGAGAATATAGTATAAACAACAAAGTTACTGAAAAAAATTAATAAAGCAACAATCATTTTTATAAAGAAAAAGCTAAAACAAAACATGTTTTAATTATGTTTGAAAATTTACCAGGTTTAAGTGACGAACACTTGTTAAGACTTTCAGTTCAGAAAGAAATTGTCTTGTTGCTTGCATCTTCATCTTCTTGATTGCAACTTTCTGTGTAATCAAAGACCGCTTACTTAACAAAATAACATATAAGTTGAAATAGGCACGCGGAATGGATTGTTACAAACAAGAAAAAGCTCTTCACTATACTATGCTTCTTAGAATAAGTTTATAACAAATTCGATGAATTCTGGTGCATAGCACCTTTCCTGTATTTGGTATGATTTTATATATACCATTCAAAAAGAAAGAAATTACAGTGGAATCAATAGTCTCTGATGGAATATGAACTCCGTGCCTTGAGGCACGCCATACTCTTACCACTGATTTCAAAGTAAAACTAACAATGCTATGATTACAAACCTGGCCTCTCAGCTCTCCATAGTAGACCTCACCAAAACCACCTTGACCAATTTTTTTAGCCAAACTGAAGTTATCTGTAGCATTGGCTAGTTCTTTGTGTGAAAACTCTGGTGATATGTCCACCAATATATATTTGGATCTAGTATCACTATAGCTATCTTTATCACCTGTGGGAGGTAAAAAAATAAGTTGAACGAATAATGAAACAGTTCATTCACCGTATTTAAGAGGCAAGGGTCATGCAAGGTATTTGAGTACGAAAGTTGTACATATACCATATTTACCTGATGGTGTCATATAATCTTCTGGTGACAATTTAGACTCTTCTTCTCCATTCTTCTTTCGAAAGTATCTAACATATATACAAATTGCTAATAGCAGAACCATGCATACTCCTCGAATACATATTCCAGCAATAACTAAACTTCTAGCTAAGCGACCTGCTTTTATAGATAGAAATAAAGCTCAGAGAGGCACTTATTGCTTTCTTTGAATTCTCATATGATTGTGAACATGCAAAAATAAATAGTTATCAATATAGCCTATTCTCTGATAAGTTTGAAGGTAACCTGCTTTTCTGCAAGAAGGGAAACGAAATGGAAAAAAATATGGAATCAAACATAAATGAATTTTCATTGTTGTGAGTAATAAGTATGAAAGGTAAGGGTAACACAATAAAACTTACCTAGAGGGGAAGGGAACATAAACTCCATTTTCATCTGCAAAATTTAAAGAATAAAAAATAAAACAAAAGAATGAGTAGTCATACATAAAATACAAACATATCAATCAATAAACAAACAAATATCACGTAATTAATGCATTTTTCAATAACATAGAGGAACAAACAATTAAAAAGTTTGATGTAATATTATCATTTATTGATTACTCATCCATGATAAACTAAAATGTGAGGTTCACTAAATTCTACCTGTAGCATAAATTGGATAATATGGTCAAGCAATAAATATATTTTTGACAAATTTCAAGTTTGCCTTCTATTTAAATTTTATATGTTTACACTGTATATACATTAAAAAAAATAGTGTAGTTTTTTTCTATAAAAAAATACTGTAGTTTTCTTCATAACAGTAAAATAAAAAATGTAACCTTTCCCTGGAATATAAACAAGACCACTTCCTTGGCTGAAATTCACACCAGGGTTGTACCTCTGCAGCAACTCGGCATCCAGCTTGGTATCCTTTGCAATGGACTCCAAACTGTCCAAATGTCTAAGAGGATATGAAATGAACAAACCATAATCCTTGGAAACCTCTCTGTTCCCACAGGAACAATTAACAGTGACATTAATCATTACAGAATCAGGAAAATGGGTTCGAGGATAAACGTTGACTCTTTCGATCCATTCCTCGGTGATCAAATTGCCAAAAGTCGTCTTAGCAATCGAAGCATAGGAATCTCCGTGGTGAAGCTTGTAGAGAAAAGTGTGACCAAGAAACTCATTATTAATGCAATCACAAGGGAATGGAACATTCACTCTTGCAAAGACTTGGACACTATATCGGCTTGGTATTGTGTCAGTGTTGTAGATATAAATATCTTGAGCTTTTGAAACAACCTTGGATTGCATGACCTTTGAAATATTGTCCAAGTTTGTACCTGGCCCTCAAATAAGAAGCTAAAGCTAAGTCACAAGTTTTGCTACATTTTGATTCTGAAGTGATGGATTGCGAGACAAGTAACAAGAATAAAAGTGATAATCTGAATTTGATGATTGGTTTCATTGTGTAACACACAGAATAAGAATTTGGATGTGTCGAATAAATATGCAAAAGGGTGTTAGGAAAAATAATATACATTAACTACTTTGAATTAATATAAAAATGGAAATATGAATTTGAGAAAGTCGTATATACTCCCACCACTATGTTGAATAATACGTGGACAGGGACTCACAACTTCCACATTGACTTTGACCTTGGAAACACTATCTTAACAATAACATGGACACTCACAACTTCCACTTTGACTTTCATATTCGAAAAACTATCTTAAGCTTTGAATGCAAATACAACGTCAACTATATATTCACTATGTCTTTCATTCATGTGTAATTAACCACTGATATATAATGTAACGAGTAGCCGCAATAGTCCTTCAATATATCAAAATTCTAAAATAGTCTTTGATTATGTACTCCGTTAGTCAAAATAGTCTTTGACGTTAAAATAGTCTCTCAATGCTAACAATAACTACTTTCTTATATGGATTGATGTGACAGTAAGTAAGTACTTATAAGAGCTAACATGACAGTAAGTAAGCACATTGAGGATTGATATGATAATATTAACAAAACATTTTAATGTCAGAAATTATTTTGACTAAGTTATTGCACAATCAGTGACTATTTTAAAATTTTGATACATTGAAAAAACTATTGTGCTCAGTTGTTACTCATCGAGAGATGAACTCTTTGCCCTTACATTTATAGTAGTAAAGAGATGAACTTTCTGTCTCTTTTTATAAAAGCATTTTGAGAAATAATTTATAGGTCATTTGAAGATTATAGATTTTTTTTCTTTTTCCTTTCCAATAAATTTTTAATAATACCACAAAATATCTTTAAATATGATAATTTAATGTTAACTATATACTTATATATAAGATATATTAATAATTAAGTATCTATACATAAATAGATAGATTAAAAAAAACTGCATACATTTCGTATAATATATGTGAATGCTACTGATAAAAGGAGACAAAGGGAGGATTGGAGAGAAAGAAAATGAGAAAGTGTACTACTAAAAATATTTATGTATTGAAAATGTATTTATTAATCAGTTAATTTGAATTTGTGTAAAAAAAATTAAAATACATATAATATAGAATAAACCTGTACTAAAAAAGAAAAAAGAAATCATCAATTAGTTAGTCTTTAAACTATCACATTCTCTTCAAATTTGACGAATTTTATATATGTTACGCAATAATATTTATTATATTTATATAGTTTAAATTTCGTCTTTTTCTTTTTATGTCCGGGGTTCGAACCTTGAACTCTGCATATATCATGCAATGTCTCTACCAACTGAGCTAATGTTACAGGACAGTTTAAATATCGTCTAAGTTGATGTGAGGGTGTTAGTTTAGAATCTAAATTGATGATTTTCTATCTATCTTTCCTTCAATGTGTATGTATATTAGTAAGATCTTTATTACTACTACCTACTGAGGTTTTAAGAGAGGTTGGTATAAAATGTTCTTGGTCTTCAGTATTAGCAGATGTTTGTAGGTAATGTAGCAGTGTTATCCCAAATTTGTTTTGTAACAAAACAATTAAAAAGTGGGGGTCACGTTGGAACCTCATCTGCAGCCCCCTTAGAGTCTCAAACTGAGGTTTTAGCACAGCAGCACCCAGCAGGTCATGATATTGCGGCACACGCTGATTCTCAAAAAAAAACTATTCCGGCTCAGCAACACCGAATTGTTCGCAATATTGAGCTACATGTAGAATCACAAACTGAAGCAATTCCTGCACAATAGTCACCAACTATACACGAAATGGAGATCCAGGTTCTAGTGCAAACACCGGCTGTTAATGTGGACATTACGCACAGGCAGGAAAATCAGCAGCATTTGGCTCAAAAAAAATCTAATACTTCTTTCCATTTTGCCTTACAAGATGTCACGGATGAGATTATTAGAGCACAAAGTGATCTAGATGTTTTGGATAATGATCAAAGTCAGCCTGTTTTGGAACATTCATCGCCCTCCGTTCCAGAAACACAGGTGGTTGTGGGAAACAGTAGTGAATTTTGCCCCATTCTCCAAAAAGATTTGAATTTGGTGCGTCATATATTGGTCCAACAAACTGATGATGATAATGCGCCTTTCATCGCATATTTGACAAAGAAACAAAGGAAGAAGCTTAACAGGTCCGCTTATAAAATCCGTCTAAGGGTGATCCTTCAAGTACTCCCCAATGAAGATTTTTTACTGGAACATTCGAGGAATTGGCAACTCCGAATCCCGTCTTGCCCTAAAAGATTTTTTCTTTGATCATTGGCCTTTGTTGATGTTTGTGGCTGAACCAATGGTTCCTTTCTTGAATATTATCGTTAAGATTTTCTTCATTTCACATACATAAAAAGAAATAAACTCAATATATATAAAAATGCATCAGGTAAATAGATAAAAAAATAATACAAAATTATAAATTTTTGCAAATACCCTAATACCCCGCTTGTAAAAATTCAGTATTTGTTATTTTATCCTTTGAATTTTAAGAGAAGGGCAAAATAGTAATCACGTATAAGACTTTTCGGATCACATCATATTATTCCAATGGACTATGGGAAATAAAATATGCCGCTTAAATCTTTTACGACACTTTACTGGATATTTTAGTTTGAAGCAAAAAGTAGAAAAGGGCAAAATTGTCATTTTGCACTAAGAAGTTATATAAGACAAAAACCATAAAATTTTCTCACACTTTCTACATTCTTCTTTCCCTAAAAATATCAGATTTTTCTACTCCCACCTTCTAGCTCTCTCACGGCTCTCTCATCCCTTCCTCCATTCTTCGATGCAAATCCATTACAAAACAACATCCAAGCTTAAATGGGATAGAGGCAAAGAGAAGTGTCAAGATTGAGGAAAGGGCTGAAAGTTGAAATTGAGTAAAGGGCAAGACCTATAAGCTTAGGCATGAGCTATTTCTGAAAAGTGATTATGGAGTTTTGGAGATAGAAGAAGCTGCAAATTGTGGATAAGCTACTTGCAATTTCCAAGAATGATTCACGGTGAGTTCCTTTAGTTTAGAACCCACCTTTGGGGATCAATTATGATTATGTTAGATTATTGAGATAACATGGATAATTAGACCATTTTTATGATTACTTGCCGATTGTGCAAGGATCATGCCATATGTACATTTGAAACAGAATAAGTATGAGATAGTAGAATGATTATTTCTAAATTAGGTATCCTTATATGTTTATTCTAAAATCTCATTTATGTTAATAAGTATGTTTATGGTAGTATAAATGTTGGAGGGAAATTCTATCAACGCAATTGATGTATATAATTATAGTAATGATTTGAAAAAAAATAATTGAAATGAGTAGAAAAATTGAAATGAGTAACATGCTCATAGAAAGAAAAAGAAAAAAAAATAAAATTGAGAAAATCTTTGTTTGCTACAACGAAGAGATAATGTAGCCTATGAGTTACGGCTCATAGTAACGAATTCGAAATAGTTACCGTTCACCACAACGAAGAGATAATATGATATATACGCACATAATGAAATGTATAACTAATGATATGAAATTTTAAGTCAGGAATTATTCGGTTAGTATTTGAAAAACTTTTATTTTTCAATTATGGAACCAAGGAAAAATTTTAAGAACCCTCCAACATGAATACTAACATAGCATACACATATTAACAAGAAAATTATGTTTAGAATGAATTAGTTACAAAGCAATATTTTATGGGCATTTTGCCAATCATTGGAAATGATGAAATTTAGTTACGGGACTCCGGCTTTGTTAGCCGAAACTAGTTGTTATCAGAAAAGAATCAGAGATATACTCAGATAAGTATGTTAAAGTATAAGCTATACCATAATACGGTATATTAGATATATGTTTATGATTATTATTATAATTATAGCGATTATGTTTATGATTAAAGTTATGAGTATAACTATATTTATTTAATAATCAAGGTAGTATTTCAGACAGAGATTCTAGTTATCCCCTGATCGCTCAGTTATGCATAATAAAATTGTATAAACCCGAAATAGGTTGAGTTTAGAACAGATGGCGATCCTAGGTTCCCTGAGATTGCCTACAACCTAGGATAGGTGGAACTCATTGGGACATCCTGTCTCACCCCAATCCCTTTTATTTATTTCAGATATTCAGGTCACTAGACAACATAATGGCACGTGATGAAGAAGCAGAAGTCGTTGGACCATATAATATTTTCAGAGGTATAAGACGAGAATTTCTATATCTTATTCAGAAGAAATTTTTATTATTTTAATTTTAATGTATCCAGTGTCAAGTTTAACACAGATGTTAGATATCCTATGTAATTTCTAGTAGGGGTGTTTCATACCCCTTTCACACTAGAGATGACAAAAATTTCTTTCAATTTTTTAAACGTTTGATAATTTGTCCCCCTCCGTCAGTTGCATTCGTTAGTCAAATTTGACTTGTTCATTGACTTTTAAGTGACGCTACCACGTGGTTTGAGTAGTAATGTCACATTATAGGGTGTATTTTTTTTATTCAAATTTTTATTTTTATTTTTATTTTTTGAAGAAAAAAGTTATGAATTATTTTTAACGATAAAATTAGGAATAAATTATCCCTTTAAAATTTTATACTTATGAACAAAATGCGCCATAAAATTGATAATAATCAAACAAATTTACAAACAATTTTTCTTGTGCTAAGAACACAACCAAAGACACAACATTCTTTCTTATGAAGTTTACTTGATTTTACCATTTGCTAGGAACACATTCCATCTCTTAGATTCCTAACTTAGGAAGTCAGATACATGGTTAATCGAGTTGGTATTTAACCATGAACCATTATATACACATAGGATCAAAGCAAAGCTAGTAATACTATCAGCTCACAAAATAAGACACTTACAAATGACTTCCTCTCTTATAATATAATAAGTTGTGCAACAAGCAGTGCATAGAATAGTGTTGTGTTTCAAATTGAGATTTCATTTCAATTTGAGTCATGCTCCATAGCAAGACTCAATGCTGCACTACCTGTACTACTTCCATTATCAATAGAAGAATTGAGTTTCATAAGAGAAACCACAACATCTCTCATTGTTGGACGTTGTTTCGGATCTCGGTTTATGCAAGCCTTGGCAAGCCTTGCCATCTGCCAGTGGAAAAACAGGTAAAGCCTGTCAGATACTGAAATCAGAAACACAAAAATGACTATGTTTCATAAATAAATAAAGCGTTATGTATGTTTTTAGTCCCTACATTTTGCGTTCATTTGAAGAATAGTCCTTACTTTCTAAATATTTTTAAAATCCTCACATTTTTTATTCGTTACCATAATTAGTCCTTGCCGTCAATTTTCATCCAGTCATCAAACGGAATGTTGATGTGGCATTTTTTAATTTTTTTTGTCCTTTTAAATGGATTGGTCCGAACGGAATGGGTAAAATAACATTCTCTCTAAGATGAAGAAGAGGGTGTGCCAAGATGAAGGAATTTCAAATCCCTAATTTATGAAAAATTGAAAAATGATGGAAGAGAGACGACGATGATGATGATGTTGGATGGTATTATTGTTATAGTGAGAATGTGGAAGAAGAAGAGGGATTGATTTACTTTTTAATTTTAATTTTGTAAGTGTGATAAATAATTTTTATTCAAATTAGGATTTTAATGTGGCATGACATGTCATTAATGAGGCCATGTGGCTTTCCAGTGGCATGTTCCGTTTGTCCGGTCAGCAAAAATAGACATCATGGACCAATTTTGTTAACGGTGGAAAAATGTAGGAATTTTAAAAACATTTAATGAAATGTAGGGATTATTCTTCAAAGGAGCATAAAATGTAGAGACTAAAAACATATTTAATCCATAAATAAATACCTTGTTAATGGAATCAATTGAATAGTTATCTCCTAGCCTTGGATCCACCAACTTTCTTAGACCTTCTATATAATCTCCCGTTTGATCCATAACTTCATCAAACTGCCATACATATCAATTTAAAAAGAACACAATATAAGAACATATGTTTAGGTTCTGATTAGTTTTTTGAGGGGTCACCAATAGAGAATAAAAAATGGTGGGAGATTAACAATCAATTACCAAAGCTACAAGGCTCTTGTACTCATCAATAGATTCATTGGTCTTAATCTCAAGGCTCTTGAACTTGAACTCGGTTTTATCGATCTTGATTACAGCTGCTTTAGCAGAAATTAGTTCATAAAGAACAACTCCAAAAGCATACACATCTATCTTGCGAGAAATACGTCCGTATGCATTTCTACACAAAGGTAAAAGGTAGAATTTAATTAAGGAAGTGGACTGGAGCCTAAGATATCTATCAACCAAAAGAGAAGCATAATTCATCATACTCAGGTGGCATGTAACCAAATGTGCCTGCCACATGATCAGTGTTATCTGCTGAGCTTACAGCATCAGTAAGCTTTGTTAATCCAAAATCTGCAACCTATAACAGGAATAAAATATGATCTCACTTTCACACAGTTAAAAAAAAAATAAAGAGGATCGGTACTATACCTTGCCAGTGAAGTTTTCATTTAACAGAATATTATCTGATTTTATGTCGCGATGGATATATACAGGAACGGAATGATCATGAATGTACTCAAGGCCTCTCGCAACATCCAGGGCAATTTTCATCCTTGTAGACAACGTCATCGGTTCTTTCTCTGCAAATGGTATTCAAATCAATGAAACATCATCAAGAACAGATATTCAAAATGTGTTTATAATAATATCACCTGAATTATGTAGATGTTGGTTTAAGTTTCCATTTTCCATGTATTCATACACAAGGAATAGAAATCCCTCAACACAATATCCAATCAAGTGTACCTATATGGACATAACAATAGATAGGTATAGGTTACAAAATTACTGTTACATTAAAGAATATAATAACAACAAAGTTACTGAAGTTAATAAAGCAACAATTACTTTTATAAAGAAAAAGGTAAAACAAAACATGTTTTAATTATGTTTGAAAATTTACCAGGTTCCAGTGATGAACACTTGTTAAGACTTTCAGTTCAGAAAGAAATTCTCTTGTTGCTTGCATCTTCATTTTCTTGATTGCAATTTTCTGTGTAATTAACGACAGCTTACTTAACAAAATAAAATGTAATTTTAAATAGGCACAGTGGAATCAAATCAATCAATAGTCATTTTAGAACCGCCTTTGAGGGAATATGAACTTCGTCCCTTGAGGCACGCCAGACTCTTACCACTGATTGCAAAGTAAAACTAACAATGTTATGATAACAAACCTTGCCTCCCTGCTCTCCATAGTAGACCTCACCAAAACCACCTTGACCAATTTTTTTAGCCAAACTGAAGTTATCTGTAGCATTGGCCAGTTCTTCGTACGAAAACTCTGGTGATTTGTCCACCCAAATATATCTGGATCCGGTATCACCATTGGTATCTTTATCAACTGTGAGAGTTATAAAATCAATAAACAGAAGACAAGTTTCAAGTTAAACTCATGAATAGTGGAGCATTTCATTCACCGTATTAGGGAGGAGTACGGAAATTGTACATATACTATACCATCTTTAGTTGAAGGTGTCATAGAATCTTCTGGTAGCAATTTAGACTCTTCTCTGTTCTTCTTTGGAAAGTATCTAACATATATACAAATTAATAATAACAGAACCATGCATAATCCTCCAATAGATATTCCAGCTGTACCTAAACTTCTTGCTAAATGACCTGCTTATATATATAGAAATTAAAGCTCAGAGAGGCACTTAGCTTTCTTTGAATTCTCATATGATTATTGTGAACATGCAAAAATAAATAGTCATCAATATAGCCAACTCTCTATAAGTTTGAAGGTGAAACCTTTTCTGCAAGAGGGAAAAGGAAATAGATATAATGATGGAACCAAACATAAATCAATTTTCATTGTTGTGAATACTAAGTATGAAGGGTAAAACAATAAAACTTACCTAGGGGGTAAGGGAACATAAACTCCATTTTTATCTGCAAAATTTGAAGAAAAAAATAAAACAAAAGAACGAATAGTCATACATAAAATACAATCATATCAATCAATCAATATATAACAAACATCATATAATGCATTTTTCATTAACATAGAGGAACAAACAATTATAAAGTTTCGATATAATTTTATCATTTATTGATTAATCAAACTTTTGGTAAGATTCTAAAGGATTATTAAAACAGAACAATTTTTTTATAACAAAAACAAAACAAAATTTAGAAAGAAATAAAATTCCGAATTTACCAATTTTATGAAAACCAACTATATCATAATCAAACTTTACTACATCCAAATTTACTTATTTTTATAAGGTGTATAATATTAATAATAAACTTTTATCAAAATCAATCTCTCAAAAACAAAAACAAAAAAAGTTTAATCAAAATCAACTAAGTGAACGGACTCAACTCAAGTGGTCTATAATATTAACCAATTGTTTGAGAGAATTCTAATTGAATCTTTGCTGAAACAATTCATGGCCAGAGTTATCAAGTTATTATATTGGGCCAACTCAACCTAACAAAGCTGAATTTTAAGGTGACGAGTATCGCTTTTTCTAGAAAAATAAAATCTAACCTTTCCCTGGAATATACACAAGACCACTTCCTTGGCTGAAATTCACACCAGGGTTGTACCTCTGCAACAAACCAGCCTCAAGCTTGGTATCCTTTGCAATAGACTCCAAAGTGTCCTTAGAACTAAGAGGGTATGTGATGAACAATCCATAATCCTTAGAAACCTCTCTGTTCCCACAGGAACAGTTAACAGTAACATTAACCGTCGCAGATTCAGGAAAATCGGTTCCGGGATAAACATTGACTCTCGACATCCACTCCCTGGTAGTCAAACTGCTGTAAGTCAGCTTAGCAATCGAAGTATAGGTATCTCCGTTGTGAACCTTGTAGTGAAATGAGTGACCAAGAAACTCATCATTGATGCAATCACAAGGGAAGGGAACATTAACTCTTGTTTGGGATTGGACAACATCTTTGTTTTTTATTATGCCTGTGTTGTAGCTGACAATATCTTCTTCTTTTGAAACAACATTGGATTGCATGATGCTTGAAATATAAGTGATGTTCGTAGCTTCCCATATATAATAGGAAGCTAATGCTAAGTCACAAGTTTTGCTACATTTTGATTCAGCAGTATAGGATTTAGAGGCCAGTAACAAGAATAGAAGTGATAATCTGAATTTGAACGGTTGCTCCATTGTGTAGAGAGAAGAACAATATGGACACAAATAATAATTTGTGTGTTGAATATGCAAATTGGTGTTAGGAATAATACATGCTATATGGAAAATGGAAATATGATTTTGAGAAAGACATTAATCTTCCAGTTGTGAAATATGAACTTTCCAATTATATCTCTTAACAATATTAATATTAAAATTCATACAAACCAATCAACTATTGTTTATTTTGTTTAAGCCAAATGTAAGGACCTGTGAGTGTACCATGATAACTTATTATTGTATTTCTCGTTAATCATCAACAACGACCAATAAAATGAACAATAAAATAACCTGTAGGATGATTTGACAGAGTCTTAGTTTTTGTTGTAATTAATATATAATATATGTTGAGGTTTTTTAAAGATATTTGGATTTCATAATTTGAATTATTTTTATTATATGTCATGTTGGAACAATTCCTAATATAGTAGGTAGCTAGAGCTAAATCACGACTACTACTACACTTTGATTCTGCACTAGATACATATAGGATCACATTCAATAATTCAACGGTGAGTACTCCCTCCGGTCTCAAATATAATAAAAGATTTTTTTTTAAGTTCATTGAGTAGTTAATGTATTTGATCTATATTGTAAAATAAATACATTAATTATTCAATGAACCTAAAAAATGAATCTTTTCTTATATTTGAGACCGGAGGGAGTATATTTTTGTACCAACTCTACCCGTGAAATTTAAACATATCACATATCATGATCAATTACTATACATATGTGTCATGTTTTAATTTATTTATGTAGATAAATCCAAATATGCAAGTACGAAAAGTTTATTGTTTAATACCTGTGGACGCCGGTTGTGTGAGGACATATACGTCACCTTGGAAAGGGTTTACCATTGACTTTGACTTTAGAGTAAAATAAAGAGGAGAATATGTGGTAATTGAAAAATATAATATTTATAAAAAGGTAATATTCTCTATAATTTATCAAGTATAGAGAGAGAGAAAAAAAAAGGAATACCACGAAACAAAGGGAAGTCAAGACAAATGTGGAATGCCAAGTACACCCATCAACAAGAATTAACACGCACCTCTCCCGTGAAGAGGATCATGTGGTACACCTAGAAGGTACAAAAGATTATGGAACTTTATTTACATCCGGGAACAGAGGTCCAGAGGATTATAGAGGTATTGAGGATTGAAGTAGTCCAGATAATCGCGGATTATACATCCATCTGGGACCAGACGAAAGATATGTACACATATTCAAGTTGGTGTGGAGACTATTAAAATAGTAATCAATAACTGAAGAGTGTTTTTGAAGAGCGCTTCTGAAGTAGTGCTTCTGAAGTGAAGCTTCTGAAGAGTGCTTCTGAAGTAATACTTCTAAAGTGAAGTTTCTGAAGACAGATTCTGATGTGCAGATTCTGATGTGCAGATTCTGATGTCTTTAGAATCACAATGTAGTTAGTTAGAGGAGTTTGTTACAACATCTAGTTGTATATATATACTCTCTCATGTGTTGTAAATATGCAGTTGTGTGAATCAATAAAAATTCTCCATTCATTATTTCTCTCGTTTCAGTTCTTCATTTTCTGTTAGTTATTCATCTTGCTCAAAACAGCTTATTTTTAATAAGCATTTTCGCTGCGCATAGAACAGAGTGATTGTTCTAACAATTGGTATAAAGAGCCTGGGTTAAATCTTAGGGAAACACGAGTGAAAAGTGAGGGGAATCATCATTGGAAAACACTGAGTGAGATGTGTGTATTGATTTCTCTGTTTTCTTGAGACTTAGCGAGATGAACACTAACGGTTTTGGATCAAATATCTTGGTTCTTGATGGCAAGAACTGGGAACGATGGAGTGCTTTGATGATATCTTTGTTTGGCGCGCAAGATATGAGTGATCTTGTACAGAATGGCTATGAAGATCTTGCTGCAAATGCTACAGAGGTGCAGAGAGCAGCTTTCAAAGAAAACAAGAAGAAAGATTGCAAAGCTCTCTTTTACATTCAACAGAATGTTGATAATCAGCATTTTGAGAAGATATCCAAGGCAACAAGATCCAAGGAAGCA
>Ga0315914_1000499_pt1 | contig 49852 bp, 28 predicted proteins | sample MpolenodulesMG_FD_203920 | JGI IMG/M metagenome (GOLD analysis project Ga0315914, IMG submission 203920) | Medicago polymorpha root nodule microbial communities from Los Angeles, California, United States - elongated nodules | ecosystem: Host-associated > Plants > Roots > Nodule | place: USA...
GATGTAATGGTTAAAAATAAAAAAAAAAAAAAAAAAAATGAAAGTGGGTCATTTTGGAAAATTTTTTTCAAAGGTGGTCAGACTTGAAAATATTTTTGGGAATAGGGTCAGAAAAAAAAAATTCCAGAGAATGATGGTAAAAAGTGAAAAGATCTTTTCAGTTGTTTGGTATAAGAGAAAGTGAATAGAAAGTAAAAGGAAAGAATGATGCGTATATTTGTAAAATGACAATTACATCATTGAAAAGTTTTGGCTACATATGTCATTTTAAATTAAATATTCTATCTACACATTTAAATATATTTTCATTTAGATAAAACAATTTAAGTATTTTTTTTTACGGTGGGAGAATAAATTTGTAGAGTATGTGTCAAAATCATAACTTGCCTAGCATGTATTTTATTTTTTTAAGAAACTTGCCTAGCATGTACAGTGCATGAGGAGTAAAATCGCAAGTGCACGGTTCTACTAAAGTGGTAAAGAGAGAGTATCGTTTCAACATGGAGTTGTTCAACTTAATTAACTTTTAGAAGATGATTAGAAGAAAGTTCATTTGTAGAGATTAGATTTTTAATGGTTTAAAAGAATAATAATAAAAAGCGCCTTGAGATTATTGGTTCATCATAATAATAAACTCTTCACAAACAAACCCTAAACCTAAACTTTATATTCGACCTACTTTCTAAAGACAAGTTTCTCTTAAGCGTATCAAAGCTTCTTTCGAAGTCACTGAGTGTGTTCCTCTAGCAACCACGCCTATTCTCATGGTTGATTGTTATTAGAATCCTTGAAGAACGAAACTTTATATGTCTCAAGGTTTGCTAGACTATTCTTATGTTTCGCAACCCTTGTCTAATTTCACTTGTTCCAATATCAAAGCTCCGTTGTCGCATTATGAATTGATATTTGTGACGATGAATTAACAAATATTAACCCTCTGCTGTCGCATTATGAGTTTGGTATTTGTTAATTTATTATAAAAACGGTGAAATTAGATTGGAAAGTAGATTTATATAAAATCAGGGTTTATGACTTGGCTTGATTGGGATCATGTCATTAGACTTATCCAACAATTTCAAGACAAGAAAAGTCTACTCACAAATGTTCATCGTAGACATAGAAGGGAAGAAGAATAACATAAAGTAAATAACAAGAAAATAAAGGAAGAACTTTTATTGAGAAAGACAATTGTCACTATTGAATTCCAAGAACAAAAGATGAATTGTTGTGATAACTAACTACTCTATTTATAGTTTACAATGACTTAAGCCCTAAAAAATACATCACTAGAATGTTCCACAAGAAACCACGAGCTTTTAGGTGAGAAATAAACTAATAGGTAGCTTGTCCGGAAAGTAAAAAGCTGCAAAAGAGACTTATGGGGGTTGGCACAGCCGTGTGGCTGGTGGCACGGGCCGTGCCAAGCTTCTGACTTGGGGAAATATATTTTTGTCTTCAATCTTCGTATTTTCAACCCGAATCAGCTCCAAATCCTCTTTCTTTTGCTCCAAGACTCGATCTTTCAGTTATTTGATCCTGAAATATAATAACTTGTAATTGAAGTAAAATAGTTATAAAAAGGAAATAATATTAAATAAAATAAACTTAAATCTAAATAAAACAGACTCAAATATTACAGTAAAAACACTAATTATTGACTCATCAGTGCACCACTTTAATGCCTAAAAAAATGGCACAATGCAAATAATATATTACATCAAGGCTATTTTGGACATTTTCTTATGAAGTTGATGCATTTTTCGTGTTTTCGTCCTTGGACATGCAGAAAGTTTTTGAGTGTAGGTCCCACCTCAAAACTTTTTTTCCTCATCTTTTTTAATTGTTGCCAAAGGGTGGAAACCACTGTATCCACTCACTTTCTTTCCCTATCCTTTCTTTTCTTTATCTTTTCATGGATCCAAACACACTCTAAAAGTTGAAGGAAAATTTTAGAGGGACTAAAACGAAAAAATAGTATATTTATAGGGACCAAAAACACATTTAACCCTGAATAAAATTAAGGGCGGAAAATTCTAAATATTTATCCAATTTTATTTCGATAACCATATCTTGCATCATTATTTTTGGCAATTATGTTGAGTGAAGTATTTTTGCCGCAATGGTGAAACAGTGAAGAGAGTACACATAACACTCCTTTAACAACAATTGTTTTTACCATGAAATAGAATCAAGCACATACCTGCCATCATAGGGAGTCAGAAGGAAGATAGCAATGAATTTTTTTTTGATGGATGGACACTGTTGTTGATCAATGAAAATAAAATAATCTCTGATATATCAATTTTATTACCTTTGAGTTTCAAAATTAAACCACTTTAACAAATGAGGAGTGAATAATATTAAGTTTGAAAAACCATGAAAAGTGGAAAAGTGAAGAAAAAATGACCGAAAATAAAGGGGGTTCATACGTATGAGAGAGTTAACATCTAAAAAAATAATGGTATTAACAAAGTTTAAACAACGTTAAATTAGGAACGTGTTTGTCAATTGATGATAAACCAAGTAGGTCGGTGTTTGATTAAAAGAATAGAGGGGGTGTTTGTGTAGTTTGACTTTGTTCTATGTACTGTTCATTTATAAGAGAGATAAACACAAAAAAAAAAATGTTATTTCAACAACCATTTTTTGGAACAGTTAATGAGACAACCAAAATAAACAAAAAATGTAAGTATTGACATAAAATTTAAAGCAATAAAGAGAGAAAGTAAGAACACACAGTGAGTACGAGAGAAAGTTGTAACAAAAATTGTCACAAAATATTTATTCAGATATCTTTTTTAAAAAATAAATAATGATTTAGTGGATCCACTAAACTATCATATGTGTTGATATAGTTTACCCTGGTTTTAATTAAAAGTTTGGAAAGCCAAAAATGTCAAATTTGAATTGTGATATAAAAGATGAAAGCAGCAGCAGTTTGATTTTTTTTCTTCTCCGGGTCAAGTTTGACTATTTATTTTATTATTGTAAGTAAACCTTTCATAAATACGCACGAGTTAAGTTAGCAAGTGTTAACCACAAAAACCTTCGAGCTATGATAAAAAATAAATACACATTTGACTTTTCTAAAACAAAATGCTATTGCCTAACTCATAGAAAATCAACTGTTAAGATCTTAAAAAGGTAACCAATTTGAGACTGATCTAGTGGTTGGTCTGAGATCTTCAAGCGTGCTCCTTTCAAGGTTTTAGGTTCGATTTCCTCTGGTGCCAATTTTGGTAGGCAAGTCTATACAAAGTTTTGCTTTGACTTTAAATGGGGCTCCGTAAGCGGATGATGGGATTGGTCTCACCGGATTAGTCAGTCCTTATATCAGATACTGAGTTTAAAAAATATCAAAAAGGTTAGATAAATATTATTTTGATTTATATTTAAGTTTCCAGTGTTCATGGATCCGTGCTTGGATTCTTATCTTGTGCTATCTTGTTTGAGGGTTAGATTTAATCTCATCATACATATATAAAAGTCAGATAAATGCCGACAATGCGGAAATTGGAAACAATACCATTGTTTTATATCCGGACCGAAAATCGGGCATCCAAGGCAATCAGTTACGCACGGTCGAGTTTATGGTCAAACCGGTGAAATTCAGTGTGGCTCAAATCAGACTGATTTGGTTTTGCAAAACGTCAAAACGATGTCGTTTTGTTAAAAAACTACAAATAAAGGAACATAACCAAAAACACGCTCTTTGAGTCTTTTCACTCTTCCTTGCGTAACTTGGTTCTATTTTCACTCAGAACCCTGTAACTTTGTCTCTCCCATTAGTGTATGTCACTTCTCCCATCTCCGAACGTTGTCGCACGTCTGTCACACATCCCCTTTAAAAAAAATCTTTTGTACTCTACGTTTATCATTGGGCGTTTCTATCTTCTTTTCTATATAACATGTGTGTTGGATTTTAAGTTTGTTGTCTTATAATAATGATACTTATGCAACTATTTTATGACAACTTTTGGACAACTTACTTTTCGTATCTTCTTATTGGTAAAAAAACAATAGAGAAAAATGAAGAGAGAGTGGAAACACAATGCGAGCACGAGAGAATAAACTGTTTAAAAGTTATCACATAATGGTTGTACAAATATCATTTTTCGATCATAAGAGGTTTTGTCTCAAAATTAAATTCAATTACAAGTGATGAGGAAACAACTAATACAATTTGGGGTCATTGTAGACGAGTTAATGAGAATGGAGCAATTGTTAAGCTGAGTATCTAGTGTAAGATAAAACAGGATGAGTTGAACAATGCAAGAATGTGCTTGTGCGTATTTAGTATCAGATGAAACAAAATATCGAGAAAGTCACAAACAACGTCATATGTATATTCTGTGCATGCTTGTGCCGATTAATGATACAATCTCAATTGCAAATATTATGTGTGTTTCGAGTGACTGGCTATAAACATAAATTTATCGAAGTTTGTGGTAAATTTGAGACTCAAAACCACACCAATGAACTTATATGTGTGGGACAATCGTCTATGGCAACCAATAACCAAAACAATCACATGCAACAACAATAGACATAGATCGAATCTAGCAACCAAATGTAAGACAAAACCACATCGAACCAAAGAATAATAAGATGCGTAGAGTAGAGAATAGATAACAGCACATTAGGGATTTGTTCACCCAGTTCGGCCGAACAATGACCTACATTTGGACATGAGAGATATTTCTACTTCCTTGTCAAAGAGTAGTTTACAATTAGAGATATATCAGAGTTGCGAGAAATTAGTTTCAACAAGCTCTCCTTCAAGAGCAATCCTAATTTTTATCCCTTTGTCTCGAATCTCTTCCCGTGGCCAAGATACTTAATGATCTCACTACCCAACGTGTTTTCCAACTCTAAAATCTAACACCAAATGAAACAACCCTTAGACTTTGATTTCCTAAGGATATTCTCGTATGGTTTTTCAAGATTCACCCGATTCGCTCACAAAGACTATCTTCTCATGTGTTTTCCCAACCTCATGGATTTCATTCTAAAAGGTAACACCCCTTTCCCAAGAGTCCCCTCTTCTGATTATCCAAGATTCACATCTTACCCTTTGAATCTCATCCAAAAGATTTTCAACATTTAACTTTAAGTTCCTTAAAAGTTTACTCCTTTGGTTACACGAGACTCTTCAAGGTCACTCAACGAATGTGTCAAAAACTACGTTTAAAGTGTTCAGATCGTGGCAAAAACGCATCAAGATTTATCCGGATCGCACCATGATTCACTGTTCGTACACAAAACAGCCGCATCCATCTAGCAAAATTGGGCCATGATTTTACAAATCATGTCACCGTTTTTTCAATATCAGTAACAACAAAATCGTGTCACTGTTATTCCAAATCACGTACGAACACAAACATCAAATTTCGATGCAAAACTCAAGAGGGCCCACCACTAATCCTTATGGTAAGGGTTCCCTTTTTCCTTCCAAAATACGGATATAAACAGTTTTAGTGTGGCTTGTGCTGTGAATGTTTAAATCTCGTCACAATCTTATTACCGAAAAACAAAAACCTCGTCACTGTATGGTGAGTCTAGCATAACATCCGTGTTCCTCATTTTTTATTTATTTTCATTTTCGTTTTCCTTTATTTTCATTTCGTTTCTTTTTATTTTTCTCATTTCTCACCTTTCTTTCACGTTCTTTGTTCCCGCGATTTTCCATTTTCAGATCGCCGCAAAACCTCACTCTCAACGGTAAATCTCACTCTCAATTTTCATTCTACACTTCACTTTGATTACTCATAGCTTCGAAAATTATCCGATTAGCTTGCCAATTTTCGTCTTATACTCATTCAAACGGTGTATAGCTTTTGAGCCATTCTAGGGTTTCTACTTTTTCTCGCTAAATTGCAACTGTTTTTTTGCTTTTCTTCTCCAATTGCTTTGTTTATTCAGTTCAGAATTGTATGTATTGTATTTACATGCTGTATTGGTTTGCATAAGATGCATTTGAAGCATTCGCAAATTTATGATTTTTTTTAGGGTTATTCGTATTTCAATTTTCAAGCAGCAACTTTTTGTTGACATTTTGTAGGCATAGCGTTATTTTTGGTGAATAAAGATACTAAAAGATATTTGAGTTTATCTGGCATAAGTCTTGTGAGCATGATTGGGAGAATTCACGAAAACAGCATCTAACAATTTTTATAAGCTTTTTTCAACTTATTTTCATAAGTTCTCCAATATAGCTTGTAAAAACAACTTATATGCACAAACAATTTAACGGTATTTTATCTTTTGCTATAAAAATAAAACATCTCAAGCGCTTCTGCTATAAGCTGCAAATAAGATAAGCTGTTTATCCAAATCATATGCAAAATGAAAAATGAGTCTGCCATGATTTTATCCCCTTTAGTACATTATAATAATTGTTTACTTATTGGAGGATTTTTGGTTGACAGAATTTACAGTTTTTTTTGTCTTGTGCACCTCAGGAATTGTCTCTCTGTAGTGGAAAATGAGTAGCTTGGTTGAAAGGCTTCGTGTACGATCATCGGATCGCAAGCCAATTTATAATCTTGATGAGTCAGATGATGAAGATTTTTTGCTTAAAAAACCTGGAACAAGTCAGGAAAAGTTTGAGAGGATTGATAGAAGTGATGCGGTATGATACTTGGTTCCTTTTATGTTTAAATGCCTTTTCATTTGAGCTTGTTATACTTATTTTTCTTGAATCTTGCTTAGGTATTTGTGTTCGGTGCATTGTCCAGTGCCTCGCATGGTCACTGATAGTTATAATTTTTGCGTGACACGATAAACTCGTATAAACTTGTTTGAGGCTTTGCGCCGTTCTGTGTATAGGAAATTCCAGTTCAATTTGAGTTTTGCCTGGTAAAATTTAAAGATATGAATATTCCTGACCTTATATTGATTGATAAAAAGTGTAGTGGTGCACAATTTTCCCTTAAACACTGGAATTTGGTATGGAAGTATAATAATACAAGTGATATGAATTGGCCAAGGTTTTTAAAGGCAAAAGAACCCGGCCCTATGGAGCTTTGATGCCTTTTGTTGAGTGGCACAAATAACTAACAAGCGCATGCCTCTATGAATGTAGTTGTTAATATTCGAAAAAGAAGAAAGCAGTAAAATATTTTGGTTTTTAACATTATTCACATTTAATTAGAACACTCAAGTAGTCAAGCAAGTTCAACATTCATATTTCATAGTAAAAATAAACATTGGTGTTTCACCTTCAATTTACATCCCATGAGTTTCTTGCTCCGAAGAGTCCCAAAAACTCTTTTATAATTTTCTACATATTTTATCACTTTCAAGATTACAGTTAGCAAGTTAAATGCCTAGGCTGTTTGGTTTTTAACAGCTATCATTATCGTGTTGATGGAGTTAGATGTGTGTGCCTCACTAATGGGGCAGTGCCTCAACTGGAAAGAGGTTCTGCTCCTTTCTAGCTTATTGCCTGTGCCATAGGAGTGCCTTTGACGACACTGTTCCCAGCATGTTTTACACTGTAGATTTTACCCATTCTGAGAGACTCAGACGACATGGGATAGTCTTCTTAGCTTCTTTTTAGTCATCTGGTTATGACTATTTATGAATCCAGAAGTTTCTTTGTTGGATGCTAGAGGACGCCGGCAAACCTTGTTCACTACTTGATATATTTTTCATGTTTATTCTGATTTTTTTCCCTCCTTTTTTTGGTTTCTATGATGAAAATGTTATCCTAGGTAGTAAACGGAGTTATTTTTTGGTACATACATACCAGGAATATTGATATGCATTTGATATAGTTGGCATCTTTGCATATATCTGGTGTCCTTGCTTTACACTAGTTGATGATTTATACTCGATACTCATTTTTCATCACTTCATTTTTTGATCTTTCTATCTTTTTATTTAGAAAGAGGATTTATGTCAAGCATGTGGTGAAAGTGGAGATCTCCTGAGTTGTGCAACTTGCAACTATGCTTACCATTCTAGGTGTTTACTTCCACCGCTTAAAGGTCCCGCTCCTGACAACTGGAGGTGCCCTGAATGCGTGAGTGTTTATGCTTTTATAAAAATACTTATAATATATTTTTGCTTGAGTGACGGCTATATTTTAAATTTTTGTTTTGTTTTTGCAGGTTACACCCCTTATTGATATTGATAAGTTATTAGACTGTGAGATGCGCCCTACTGTAGAGGGTGATGGTGGCGGTGACAGTGACGCCGCAAAATCTGGGTCAAAGCAAATTTTTGTTAAACAATATCTTGTTAAGTGGAAGGGACTATCATATCTGCACTGTACATGGTAAATTCGTTGGAACTTATCCCTTATTGTGTTCTGCCTTTCCATAGGGTTTATTACACCTTCTTCAATTCTTATGTATTAATTTGTAATCCTCGTATTTTCCATCTACTTTTGTATCACTTTAGTTTTTAGTTTTCAACAATATCATCTTCATTTCCTTTTGCTTTTGAATCTTCTTATTTTGGTTTTTTATATAAGTTTTATTATCTTTTTTTTTTTTTTATAAATTATTTTGGGTATTGTCAATTTACCTCCTACCTTTTCTTCCCCTCCCTTTAGGGTGCCAGAGAAAGAGTTTCTGAAAGCTTTCAAGAGTCATCCTCGCTTGAAGACCAAAGTGAACAACTTCCACCGTCAAATGGCATCCTCCAATACGTCAGATGAAGACTTTGTTGCCATTCGTCCTGAATGGACCACAGTTGATCGAATAATTGCTTGCAGGTTCAACTGTGTGACAATTTATTTTCCTCTTCTATATGCAAAATAAAATGAGATGATTCTGTTCCTGTTATCTGGATAAAGTCTGTAACTGGAATATTTTAAATTTTCCAGCATTTGAGTGACAAAATGTTTCTCAGGATTTTGGGTAGTGTAGATGTGTTAGCCCGCCGTTAGGTCATGTCAAGTCAAAACTCTCTCATTCTTGACATTAGGTTGACATCAGGCGTTTGTAAGCATCTGGCACTTGCACCACTTGATAATTTTTTGGGAAATGCAAAACTTAGCAGTCCAAACGTTCAATGATGTGATATTATGTTGATAAACACGCATAGCTAACCAAGACATTTCTAGTGATGCAGTTTAATAGTGGATGGTAACCAGTACATTAAAATGTATTTGTGTGATGAATCATTAAATATTTTTTACACTGCTTGAAATGGTAGACTTGATCCACTTCATTAGAACTTTCAATCCAACTGGGTTGATAAAATTTTCCAATTAACAAAAATGGAGGGGTGATTTGTAGTCTAGATCCATTCTATCAGAACTTCCAATTCAGTTGGATTGATGAAATTTATTAAAAGGTGTAAATAAGACTTGAACATGTTGTAAGTTAGTCCTGTCACGGTCTATGTGTGTGTGTTTAACTCTGTTTTTCTTCTAGTCTTCCCCACTCATATTGTGATCAATCATACTTGATTGTGCAACCTAATGGCTTAGAAAGCTTGCTTAATTGGTTTGTTCTAATATTTCCAATAACATCGCTGGCAAATGCATGCATTTTCATGGAATTGTTGTTTGAATGGCACAGGGGTGATAACGATGAGAGGGAATATCTGGTGAAGTGGAAGGAGCTTCCATATGATGAATGTTATTGGGAATCTGAGTCTGATATTTCTGCATTTCAGCCGGAAATAGAAAGATTCAATAGATTTCGTTCTAGATCGAGCAAACTTGCTTTCATTAAGCAAAAAAGCCGTGTTAATGATGACAATGAATTGAAGAAACAGCAGAAAGAATTTCATCAGTATGAACATAGCCCCGAGTTTCTTTCAGGTGGTATTTTTTGTAACTGCCCTATTCTTCTGGCAGCATTATGCTTTATGCTTTTATTTTTCAGATCTGGATGATCTCGATTGGCTGATATAAAATTTCATGTTGGTGAAGGTTCTCTACACCCATATCAGCTTGAAGGCTTGAACTTCCTACGATTCTCTTGGTCCAAGCAAACACATGTTATACTTGCTGATGAAATGGGACTTGGTACTTTTTCTCTCTTATTCTTTACCCACATATTCCCTTGTTTTTGGGAAGATAAAAGTTTAATGGGATGGTAGGATACTCCATTCCCAAGGAAATGGCATATCATATGCAACAATGCGGGCTTCTATTGTTTCTTAATAACTACTCAATCAAAGTATTGTTGCAAGCAGAACCAACTGTATTGAGCTAATGCATTGGACCGAAGGCCAAACTGGTGAGACCTCCGGGTCATGGTTCAATCGGTTCAACCAGTTGAACCAGATGTGTAATAAATAAATACACAAAAAAGCAAAAACAAACACTTGTTGAATCAACCGCAATTGAACTGTGATTCAGTGTTCAACCCAGTTCCACCCGGTTCTAGGGACTAAGAACCAATTACTAATTTGTTGTTTCTAGAGAATTACAGTATTGCACCATGATGAATTAGTTTTACACGTGCAGGAAAAACTATACAAAGTATTGCTTTCTTAGCATCCCTTTTTGAAGAGGGTGTCTCTGCACATCCACATCTGGTGGTTGCTCCACTTTCAACACTGCGAAACTGGGAACGTGAATTTGCAACATGGGCCCCTCAAATGAATGTTGTATGTATATGGGGATTGTCAGTAATATTTCATTTTGATATATACTCTTTTAATTGTATGTTTGTTATTGCAGATTATGTATGTTGGATCTGCCCAAGCTCGTAGTGTTATCAGAGAATATGAATTTTACTTTCCCAAGAAACTGAAGAAGAACAAGAAAAAGAAATCTATAGTTAGCGAAAGTAAGCATGACAGGATTAAGTTTGATGTCCTTTTGACATCATATGAGATGATCAACTTAGACACAACGTCATTAAAACCTATAAAATGGGAGTGCATGGTAAGATACGCTTACTGTTACATTACGAGACAAGAAATATTAGTTTTCCAGTTACCTCTATTACTTCTATTCACATTTTTGGTTTCTCCATTATGCTGATAGTCTACACCTACATGTACATGTAGATAGTTGATGAAGGTCACCGCCTCAAAAATAAGGATTCAAAATTATTTTCTTCATTGAAGCAATATTCCACCAGACATCGTGTGCTCTTGACTGGAACTCCTCTCCAGGTCCAATTTCAATCATGTCATACTGGTTTAGTGTGAACTTATGTCCTAATTTTCTATTATTGGTTAATTGAACTGTGTTTTTGTTTTGTTACTATTGCTTGCTGTCTCTTGACAGATTGTGTTGTGCACACTAACTAATACTAAGAGTTCCATTTTCTAAATTTGGGTCATACAATTTTTATTGCATTTCTGATTTTTGAATTGGCCATAAATTCCTTAATAAAACATAAAGGAAGTTGCTCTTCCCCACCCCCTTATTGTAGGTCTTGGGAGTAAAAAAAACAAGCTCGGGATGGTGGGGTGGTGGTGGGTGGGCGGGGTGAGTCGCGTCCAAACATAAAAGCATGTATTTATGTTTTTTTTATGTATCTAACTAGTCTTTTGTTACCTTGAATTTAGCATGAATGGCCATCGTAATATGTTGTTGGCTTAACAGGTATACCGTCACTCTAATATATGTGTGGACATTAGTTTTGCACACATACTATCATCATCATGTCACCAATATAAGGTCAAAGGACCTGTAAAAGAGTAAATATATATCAAGGTGAAGGTCTCAAAAGATTCAGCTTTTTCATCGTAAGATGCACAGTGAGACCAACCTTCATTTATTAATCAGCAATAAAACTAATTAAGTTAACTGAAAGTCAATTCCACTACCTTTAATCAGCAATAAAACTAATTGTTAAAAGAATATTTGAAGTTAGATTATGTTATCAAATGAAGATTGAACATACTGTGAGTCTTGACTTGAATTTATGGTTTGTATTTCTGCATGTCTACAGCAACAAAGTTGTATAATTTTGCATTTTTGATTAGTTAATTTGTTTTAAATATGAATTTACAACTCTACTCATCTAAATAGAAGGGTTGTATTTTTTGAATTTCTTGTATAAGTTTAGTAATTTACAGATGCTTACTTGTCTTTTACACGTCATAATATACATACTTTTAATTTAACGAATGGCTGCATGTATTGAATTTATCTGTTGGGAGATGTAATGTACTAATGATAGCTTGTCTTATGCATTACAGAACAATTTGGATGAACTTTTTATGCTTATGCACTTCCTTGATGCGGGGAAGGTTAGTGTGTGGAATGTGCTATAGGATTAACCATGATTTTAAGTTATTGAATAATTTTCTCTTCATTATCACAAGTATCTATTGACTTTATATTTGACTGCTGCCAGTTTGCAAGTTTAGAGGAATTCCAAGAAGAATTCAAGGATATCAATCAAGAGGAACAGATTTCAAGGCTTCATAAAATGCTGGCCCCGCATCTTCTGCGAAGTATGCATTACAATCTTGAATATCTGTAGTAAATACTATTACTATAGGAGCTCAAGTATTTTATTCTAATGAAAAGGCACTTCTTTTATAGGAAAGAGTACACAAAGTCAAGTCCTTAAATCAAGTAGTGATATACTAAAATACATAAAATAAAATAAAATATAATCAACTACTCCCTCAGTTTTTTATCTTTTGATGTTTTAGCTCTTGGCACAAGTCTTCAAGAGTAATTAAATTATAGAAATATTTGTATGTTTTAGACTAAAATGTCCTTATTTATGATTAAATTCACATGTGATAAACCAAAAGTCTCAACTCCTTTAATAGTTTTATGGTGTGTTTTTCAACAAGGGTAAACTTGGGAAAAAATATTGAATATACTAAAACATCAAATATTTTGGAATATAGTTGAAGTTCTAAAACATCAAAAGAAAAAAATGAAGGGAGTACTATCAATAATAAAAACTAATAAAACTATCAATAATAATAATTACTAAATAATTACTAAATTATTAAATTTAGTAATTATTTCAAAATAATTACTAAATTATTTCAACAATAACTATCTGCTTGGTTAACAGAGAGAAGGGGATGAGAAGGGAGGGTTTGCAAAATGCTGTGTCTGGTTGGACAAGGGGATGGATTTTAATAGAGGAAAGTTTAAAATTATATTTTTCAATAATGAAGACAACATTAAATATAAGGGTATTTAAGTCTAAACAGAAACAAGTATTCCCTCCTCTCCAAATCTCCCTCCACTTTTGATTTTGCTCCTCTCCCCTCCGTTCCCCTCCCACCAAACAGATGTTAAGCAGCACAATTTCTCTTCATTTTGGTTGCCTGGATTATCATTGACTAATATCATTATTCCACTGAGCCTACGGGTGGAAGTTGTTTCTTATGGCAGTTACATGTTGCTTATACATATTCATTCATTCATTGCTTGAACGATGGTGAATTTAAACTTGGTTTTGTGGGGTTTAGTCCCAATACCTAAGATGGTATCAGCGTCTATCCTACATTTGTTGTTGGGCTGTACTCATTCTCCATATTCCAGGCCCATGTGCGTTAGGGGTGTATTTGAAATCTGTCTTGTGGCAATTCCTGTAGTCTGTTATCTTCGTTACAACAGTACAACACCTTTCGTGTGCTGGGTTGGGGGGTATAAGACCATTAGCCACAGTAATGTGATGTTTACAGGACAAAGCAAGATAGGATGAGTAAGTAAAAGTCTTTCTAGTCATATGAGAGAATGAGAGTCAGAGATCATACAGAATACAGATACCAGGTAGAATAGCTACAAAACGAAGGTTTCAATATAGAGTAAGAAACCCCCTTGAAACTAACATAACTGCCAAGTTCAACTTAAACTATAAGAGAAACTATTAGGAAAGATTTAGAGGTTAATGAGTTGGATCCAAATATGGTTTTATGATAGAACACTATGGCGTAATTTGATCCATGTAGCCGACCCTACTTGGTGGGATAAGGCATGGTTGTTGTTGTTGTATATGTGTTTATAGCTTTAATATATAAGTATACTTCTTTCCTACTAGTAGGATCTTATGATCCGTGCTACTATTCGCTAGTTACGATCTTTCAACCCCTTTCAATCTTGTCTAGACTCTCGATTTTTAAAACATTGTTAAACCAGCTTTAGTGTTAATATATAGGCTAACCCTAATATATACTCATTTTTATATTAATATTATTTTTTGGTCAGAACAGTAGACTCTTGATTTCACTTATCTTCTGATTAGCATATATTTGGTATAGAAACGAGTATTGCTGGATAGCGGTTTAATTTTTTTAATTCTCTGCAGGAGTGAAGAAAGATGTCATGAAGGAACTACCTCCTAAAAAGGAACTTATTCTACGAGTGGATTTGAGCAGCAAACAGAAAGAATATTATAAGGCAATTTTGACCCGTAATTATCAGATATTAACTCGTCGTGGTGGTGCACAGGCAAGATTCATGCTTCAGTGAAATGACCATTTTGGTTTATTCTTAATCTTAGCATCATAAGTTAAGATCGAAATTATCTTAATATTATTACTATTGTTTTGTTTTATACGTTTTTGTATCAGATTTCTCTTATCAACGTTGTTATGGAACTGCGTAAGCTCTGTTGTCATGCTTACATGTTAGAAGGAGTTGAGCCAGATATTGACGATCCAAAAGAAGCATTCAAGTAAGCACTTATGCCATTTTTTTAGACTGACTCTGATTTTCTTTGTAAAAAAATTGGGTCCTCTGCTTATCTGGGGCTAAGTTTTGTTTCTGTTTTTGCTATCGAAAATTATTAGCCATTATTAGTTGTAACAAATGAAATATTTGATTGTCCCTGTGAGCTTAGCTCAGTTGGTAAGGACAATGCATAGTATTTGCAAGGTCCAGGGTTCGAACCTCAGACACCACCAAAAAAAATGTCGAAAGGCATTATTGTGGTAAAGGTTGTCAAAGTCGACAGTCCAGGTAAACTTTGACCCGTAAACTAGTAAGAGTTCGAGTTTACCTAATGTAAAAAATATTAAAAAAATCTATAATTACATACATCTAGAATATAGTCACACTAACACGAATGACCAAACATACATATCTCCATGAAAACCCAATTTCCTAAAGCAAAAATATTTCAAGAAACAGGAGCTGACTCCCTCAAATTTTCACCATCCTCCGACATTATGTGAGATACACTCAGTAGCAGCAAATAACAATCACAAAGGTCAAATTAAAACAAACATAGTTTAGTTATCAATCCCAGATAGTGGCTGAACCCAAATATGTTGTGGTGGGACAGTGTGTAGCCGCATAAGTGCATGGCCACTATGAAATCGGCTTAGTTTACAAGTCCAAGTGCAGTTTTGTTTGCGTGGACTCATAAACTCAGCCGATTTCTTAAAATGACTGACTATTTTGACTTCTATGATTGTGGTCTATTTTTTATTAACATTTCCTTTTATTTTCTATGTGACAGGCAATTGCTGGAATCATCAGGGAAGTTGCACTTGCTGGATAAGATGATGGTGAAGCTTAAAGAACAAGGACATAGAGTTCTCATATACTCCCAGTTTCAGCACATGCTTGATTTGCTTGAAGATTACTGCTCTTACAAGGTATCCATATGAGGTTGTTCTGTTTTTATCGACCAAACTTTTGAAATTGACTGTTTCAGTGTGATATTCAATATATTTTACTCTTCTTTCTCTTTGTTTTTAAAATATAAATAGAAATGGCATTATGAAAGGATAGATGGCAAGGTTGGTGGGGCTGAAAGACAAATACGGATAGATCGTTTTAATGCCAAAAATTCTTCAAGATTTTGCTTTCTTCTTTCTACAAGAGCCGGGGGTTTGGGAATAAACCTTGCAACTGCTGACACAGTTGTTATTTATGACAGGTGAACCTTTAAGCTCCTGCAATTGTATTTCTTTTTCACCTAGAAGAATATTACCGTGGAAACACATGCAAAGTTGGACATGATTACATGAATCAAATTTAACTCTTTAACTGTCTAAAGTGTTTTTTTTGGGGGGAATAAAAAGTTTCCAGCTATCACAATCACAAATCTTAAGTTTCTACTGGCAAGACAAATTGAAATAGCTGCTAGATAATAATTTCTTGGTGTCTGGCTATTATGACAAGTTTCAGGATTTCTTGTTGGCTTCTGACTGTAATTATTAACTTGATAGGTATAGGATACTTGTTCTTATCCCTATAATCAAGGGATCTTGATCACAATCCTATTGTTATATATTATTCATTAGGCTGGGTTAATCTCTCAAGCATTCAGAATCACATTCAGTCTCATATTCAAGTGTATGCTCATGAACGTTTTGGCTGTTTTGTAGTTAAACAATGGGGGATCTTCCGTAGTCATCATAGTTATTTTCTTATGCAAACAATCCATATGCTGAAGGATTAAGCTTTTATTTTTTTGTTATTTGCTGTCTAATTTAATCCAATTTTTTTTTGGTCAATGCCATTCTGCAGTGATTGGAATCCTCATGCTGACTTACAAGCAATGGCTAGAGCTCATCGACTTGGACAAACTAACAAGGTTTGCGTTTTTTATTGATATGGAATCAATGATTTTTGTTGGCTATATAGGTTAAAATGGTTTTGGTGTTGCAGGTGTTGATTTATAGGCTTATAACACGGGGAACAATTGAAGAAAGGATGATGCAAATGACTAAGAAGAAAATGGTGTTAGAACACCTTGTTGTAGGAAGGCTAAAGGCTCAAAATATCAACCAGGTAAATAATCACTTTTTTCTAAAGTGAAGGTTTATGTTGTGAAGTCTTGTAGATGTTAGCAGTTTCATTGTTAAGACCACTTATTTAAGATTTTTTAGGAGATACCCTGTAGTTTTTTCCTTCAGTGTTTTAAAGTAACTAAGATTGCAGAAACCAAGTGGAAAATGGACATTGACAAGCAGTTTTTTTATTGGACTCAAGAATATAAAAATATATTCGTTTTTCATTTTTGTTCTGTTGTCATTGTTGGTAATGTCTTCTGGAACAGAGTGTTGTGCGGTTAAGAACCAACACGAGAATAAAGTAAGTGTAGCGGATATGAGGATGTTGCGTTGGATGTGTGGCAAAGACTATGTTAGAAATGACAACATTAGAGAGAGAGAGAGAAAACACTAATTTTCGCTTCTTTTTTTCTTTTAGTCCAAACATACATTAATTTTACTATATCTTTGTGGTAAATGTTAACCTATGTCTTTTTGTGTACAAGTTTAGAAACTAATCATACACGAAAATCACTAAATAGGTTAGTCTTTTCATAGGCTTAGGTGGTTCTGATATGTAGAGAGAAGACCTGTAAAGATTTAGAGGTTAATGAGTTGGATCCAAATATAGTTTATGACAGAACATTATGGCCTAATTTAATCCATGTAGCTGACCTCACTTAGTGGGACAAGGCTTGGTTGTTGTTGTTGTCATTGTTGGTAATGACATTTAATGTTCATTTCTTTGTTTATGCTACCTTATCAGAATATGGCTAACTTGTTGGTGTACACTTCAAGTTGCAAAATTATATTTATTTTGTTTATAGTTATCGAGTCCGGGGTATATATGTTATTTTTTTAAGAGATTGATATTTTCTAAAATATTAATGCCAAATGCGGATTAGGAGTATCAAGCATTTAATAACAAATTGAACATAGTATTGCTAAGAGATTTGATGGTGGCTTTGACTGTCAATCATGCTTAGGAAGAGTTGGATGACATCATACGATATGGCTCAAAGGAGTTATTTGCAGATGAGAATGATGAAGCAGGAAAATCCCGTCAAATCCATTACGATGCAGCTGCTATCGATAGGTAATCAAGCATTCTGTTGCAAACATGAAATAGGAATATGCTTGAAAATTTTATTCCACATATATTTCTTCACAATAGGTTGCTGGATCGTGACCAAGTTGTAGATGAAGAAACTACTTTGGATGATGAAGATGAAGATGGATTTCTGAAGGCCTTTAAGGTTGATTTATCATATAGTCGTGCATACACGTTTTTTGCTACTAGTGTTTATTCCTATTTGATATATCAACATTCTTGTTTGTTGAGTTGAGGTGCCGTTGATTTCTATCATTCTATAGCTATACACATACAAGCACACATGATGCAAACTAAATGAATCGGTACTTTGAAGTACAACTGTATTGGTCTTTTTTCTGTATAAAGAAGTTCAACTTTCACTTCTACTTTTTGGATTAATTTGTTTTACTGTGAAAGCGTTGCCATGGCAATTCACTGGTCATGACTATTGAACTTCACCGTGCATATATTATGGTTTGTTTCTTTTTTATGTCTGTGCTTTTTGATTGACTGGGTGAATTATATGATCTAGGTTGCAAATTTTGAGTATGTTGATGAGGCTGAGGCTGCTGCAGAGGAGGCAGCACAAAAAAGAGCAATGGAAACCGTTAACAGTTCAGATAGAACACATTATTGGGAAGAGTTGTTAAAAGACAAGTTTCAGGAGCATAAAGTTGAGGAGTTTAATGCTTTGGGAAAAGGAAAGCGAAACCGAAAATTGGTATGTGACGATGATATTTGTGGGTTTATGGTAGATTCTATTCAACAGTGATAATTCATATTTTGTTTACTATTTAATTTTGCGTACTACCTTTTAATAGTATTATGAAACAAGGAATTCGCTCCTTTCCTATCAATAGATGGCATATGCTAATAATTTATATAACTAGATATTGAAATCCAGAATAATTTATATAACTAGATATTTGGGGGTGTTGGTGCATCTTGAGTGGTTATTTTTTTCTTTAAAGGTTACTATGCTGTAACTTATGTGTTTTTGTTAAGGACTTAAGGTAGTATCTATTATTTATTTCGTGATTTCACAGATGGTTTCTGTTGAGGAGGACGACCTTGCTGGTCTTGAAGATGTAAGCTCTGACGAAGACGACAATTATGAAGCAGAGCTTACTGACGGTGATTCAAATTCCACTGGAACTACTACTACTACTAGAAGGCCGTATAAGAAAAAAGCACGTAGTACGTATAGTTATCTAATATTTTTTTGGTGAAATGATAGACCTAGATTATCTGACCTTGACTGATGTAAATATTCATTCAAATCTATTAGCAGCGGATAGCACAGAGCCGCTTCCTCTGATGGAAGGTGAAGGAAAAGCATTCAGAGTACTTGGTTTTAATCAAAGTCAGAGGGCTGCCTTTGTGCAAATTTTGATGAGGTTATTTTATACTTCATTTTTATGCATTGAGTTGATGAAATGGTTTTTCCTGGCAGCATCTGCGGTTTATCTCACTTTGTGTTATATTGCAGGTTTGGGGTTGGTGATTTTGATTGGAAAGAGTTTACTTCGCGCATGAAACAGAAGACTTATGAAGAAATCAAAGAGTATGGACATGATTTTTCTTTAATCTGTTTCCGTGTATTTGTGATGCTTTATATGATTTTAAGTGTTTATTTGAAACATGTGTTTGCTGGAATTTATTTTGACTTAATTTTTGCTGGGAGAAAAGGGGATAGGATTTGATGACAGCCACACTGCTGTGCCCGTGCATTCTTCTTTGAGAAAAGGGAAACTGAAAATATTTATAGTCTCATGTATCTAGCTCAGCATTAGAATATGTGTATTGGGACAAAACCTAGTAGGAAACGGTAAAAGTCAGCAACAACAGTTCATCAACAATGTGGCTGACGGACAATTGTACAGCTGTCAAGGAGCCTAAAATATTACAATACCTGTGCATACAGTAGGCCTAAAACAAAGGAATTAACATTCTCTTATAATTCTCAATATAAATAAAATAAAATTAACAGTAGTTTGATATGGAAAAAGTTAAGAATAAGGATATATTTTGAAATTTGTAACTAGTCCCTTAAAGTGGGTGAACTGTGTGTGAGGAAGTTGTGCACATGTTTTACTTTTCCATTTTATTTTTGCTGTTGCATATCGTCTCTTCCAATAGTTTTGGTCCAGAAATAATATATTTAGTTTGTTGAAAGTTAAGGAAAATGGCATCGTTCCATTGGGAAAATCCTGCATGATATACCCCTCTGCATCTTTAATAGGAGTACTGGTGAGCAGTTTGCCTCTTAGTGTTCCTATCAGCAGTTTGACTTTCTTATCTTTTCCTTCTTTGTCCCTCTGTTTTCGTTTCTGGAGGGAATCCTGATCTTCAAGCACATTTGGTTTTTCTATCAATATTGTGTGTGCATTGTGTCTGGCATATGTGGCATGCATGCTTATATCAGACATAGGCTAACCACTTATATTTTCTAATTTTAATGACGGGCACATGCATGTGCTAGTGGGCCTATTGATTGAATTGTTTTTAGTAAATTAGTAAAACTGATGGTTGAAAACCCTGTTGAAAACTCATTGTTGCTTTGTAGGATATATATATATATATATATAGATTTTTTTTTTTTTAACTTTGTTTATTAGTCTTACCTCCCATCTTATGGTTCGTATCACACCTTAAAGTCATTCTTTGTGAGTGAGTTTGATTTATATGTATCTATATTGCAGGATATGTTTTTTTAACTCTTGTTTAATAATTTTACCACCTATCTTATGGTTGCATCACACTTAAAATCATTCTTTGTGAGTGAGTTTGATTTATATGTTGTCTATATTTTCGCAGCTATGGGACCCTTTTCTTGTCTCATATTGCTGAAGACATAACCGATTCCTCTACATTCACAGGTGGTAGATCCTTATTGCTCTGTATCTTTCTCATTTTCCTCTTTTTATTCTTTTAATTTTAATTTCCTTTTTTTTTTTTAATTTATAATTTCCTTGTAGACGGTGTTCCAAAAGAAGGACTCCGAATCCAAGATGTACTTGTTAGGATTGCAGTCCTGCTCTTGATAAGGGACAAAGTAAGCCCTGAATGAATTTTCTGTTTTTACCTGCTTGTTATTAGTCTACTATTAAATCGTTCTACACCCTGTGCTTCTCCTCGCCGTAACATAAAAAGTTTGGGAGAAGTCTAACAAAGGAATTCTGAGTAATTGTAGTTATGGTTAATGAGTAACCACTTAATTGCTTGCTTAACTCTTCGAGTGGTTTGTTGAGTTACCACTGTTATTTTTTAGGTTGAATTTCTTTTAGCTGATTGAAGTGTTTTTTCCTCTTGGGATGTGGACTTACAGGTGAGGTTTGCATCAGAGCATCCTCAAACTCCACTGTTTTCAGATGACATCTTGTTACGCTATCCAGGTTTGAAGGGTATAAGGAAGTGGAAGGAGGAGCATGATTTTATGCTACTACGTGCTGTGTTAAAGTATGAATTTTGATAAATATCTTTTTTCTCGAACAATTCAGCAAGATTATCTTCTAACTCCATGATTTTTAGCCAGTCTTTTTTAAATCTTCATTGTTAACACTGGATGGTAGTTTGTAGATTCTTTGTTGATATATTCTTTTAACACAACTCTTTCCTATGCAAGGCACGGGTATGGAAGGTGGCAAGCTATTGTTGATGATAGGGATCTGAAGATACAGGAGATCATCTGTCAGGAGTTGAATCTTCCCGCTATAAATTTACCAGGACCAGGACAGGTTGGCTCTCACGTACAAAATGGTGCAAATGTTGCAAATGCAGAAATACCAAGCAATGAATCCAGGGAAAATGGTGGAAGTGGCATAGCAGCTGATGGTGCACAAGGTTCTGGTGATGCTAAGAACCAAACACAGCTATATCAAGACTCTTCCTTATATCATTTTAGAGACATGCAGAGAAGACAGGTTGAATTTGTAAAAAAGAGGGTTCTTCTTTTGGAAAAGGGGCTAAATGCTGAGTACCAGAAAGAATACTTTGTAAGTGTATCAACATTTCGTGGTGCATAAAATCTTCAAAATAATATTCCGCTCTTTTGAATGCTCAGGATTCAGGTTCAAAACATTAATTTGGTCAGAAGTCAATCATAGATGCTTTATTATTTTTTCATGAGTTTGCCTGTTAGGTACTTCCGATCAATTGAACTGCTAATAGTTTGAGAGTGCTATGATTTAATTTTGTACGAGGATAAGAGGTGAAGCAAAACAAACATGGATATTATATATCCCCCACCCCTTTATATGATAGGTGGAAATAGAATTTATTGGTAAATGCACGAAATAGATCACAAGTGATCTTTCTGTATGTACCGAACTTCGTGCTTGAGAAATAAATTTCCTGGCACTAGTGCTCTCTCGAATGGCTGGAAAAGTGGGGTATACCTTACTTCCTTTACATCAATGGAGACTGGTGACTATTGCTGATCTCTGTAGTCATGCTTCATTTAAAATGGGAGGCATTAATTTGGCAGCATTGTCTCTAGGGTTTGCAGTCATGCCTCTTTTAATATTTTCGAAAGCATTTCAAGTTTTCTATGTTTACATACTGCTAGAACTATCTTTTTGCATCCTTCCATTGTTGTAATTATTTATTTATTTATTGTTTTTCATAACCATATTTCTAGCTGGAAATTTATGTTGACCTGGTTTTCAGTTACTGCCATTAATTAAGAAGTTGGGTTCATATCCTTAACCATAGTTATGATTGCTTGCACTTTCATCATCTGTAGATTTTTCAGATGGTACATCACACCATTACAATGCATTGTCTGTGGAAAGATTTTGCTTGATTGGTTTGTGGACTGACATTTCTTCCTTGCGAACTTTGTTTGCAGGGTGATCCAAAAGCTGGTGAAGTAACCAATGAAGAACTTAAAAGTGAACCCAAGTCTACCACTATTCCAAGTTATATATCAGGAGATACTGACACCCAAATGATTGATCAATTGCCACAAGTAGAAATAATAGGTATGATTCTATTGTTGCTCATCAGATACTTTTCTCTACATCAGACGATAGCAGTTGCCTAGTTTGCATCAGATAAATGAAGAAGTCTTGCATACTCCAAGAGTATTTCTCCTAGATAATTAGAACTTGACAGGACACATTTTCAATCTGGGCTGTCTAAGAAGTTAAATTAAAATCTGGACTGTTGTCAGCCTGACAAAATAGAGTATGCAAGAACCTCTCCAAATAGTGTCGATGGTGTCATTATTTCTGTTCTTATTGTCTTGTTTCCACCTATCATTATTACAAAAATAGAATATTTGAAGATATTTTCTTCTGACCTTGGGCCTCCATCTCTATACCCAACTGAAGATGGGTAAAGGAAATACCAGAAAACTTACTTGTAATGCTTCCATTTTTCGCAGCTCCAGAAGATGTTTCGGTTGCTTGTGATAGTGATTCAAATCGACTGGAATTAGTTCGACTTTACAATGAGGTAAAATATTATGTATTGTACTCCCTTCATGAGCTGCTTTTTATTAAGGACCACTTCATCTTATTCAATAAAAATAGAGATTGTGGAAAGTTAATATTCTACGAGTATTTTTTATCAATAATCGTTCCTCTATTATCAGATGTGCAAGGTAGTTGAGGAAAACCCTATGGATTTAGTTCAATCATCATTGGCAAGAGAACCGGCAGAGGTCAATGCGGTGAAGAAGTGCCCGCCACTAGAAACCATCTGTGAAGATATCAACAGAATTCTAACACCCACAGTAGAACAACCTGTTGCAGAAACTCCAGTATTAAATTCAGATATCAAATCAGAGGAAATATCACACATTGAAGTTTTGGGGTCCAAATCACCGCCTAACCCTCAAAATGATCTGAAACGTGATTCTTTAGCAAACGACGATGCAAAAGATATGGTAGTAGACTCTGCGGAGAAAAAGGAAAGTAATACAGCGATGGATGAAAGTAGCAATGCTGAGTTGAATGAGGACACATAATTCTGGTGCTTGAGTTGTTGTATTGGATGAGTAAACGCAATATCTAGGTGACAGATATTTGTTGTACCATGTATGCTGTATCATATCAGTCTTAATCAACATTTTTTAACTCGTCAAAAGTGAAGTAGATTAAAAAGCATATGCGGTAACTTATAAAAAAGAGAGCGTATGCGTTAGCTCTTTAATCCCTTGCAATCGAGTACATGAGAAATGATTAGATTTCGTACCTTATTACTACAAGGTTTTTATTTTTAACTAGAGGATCATGATCAAGTATATACTTTCCTACAATGTAGCACTTTACCATTGATTTCTAGTTTTCTATTCTGGGTGAGCAGATAATTATTGGAATTTTATAGATTTAAGGCATGCTTACTTCCTCGAAATGTTTTAAATTTATTTGTGTAACTGCGGCTTTCCTCTTATATAACCCTATGAAGTCCGGGTACTTCAAAATAGGAAAAATGTCGTGCCATGCTTATATTGGAGACTAATAAATGAAGAATTACTGTGTCTGGAATGCTTCATATTCAAAAAAGTTTATATATCTGTATTTATATTGCTTTTCATAAAACTTTGATTATATTTGGGCTGTATTGTATTCTAAAATATTCTCATATCTGGTCTATGTATTGCATCATACTCTCGACTTCAACAAATGCAGCAGGTGGTGGGTGAATAATATTAACACTTTTAAGATAAACAACTATTTAATACTTTCAAAAATACTGATTTTGTTTTCTGAATTTTAGTTGAGCAGAAGTATTAAATAGTGATTTTCATTATCTTTTTTGGAAATGAAAATTGAAAACGGCGAAAAGTAAACGGATTATCAATTAACGATTTTCTCTAATCAAAGACTGCACACATGCCATCTAGACATTTAGGTTCAGAAGTAAGCATACTAAGAAAATGACAGTAATTTACCTTTTTAATCACAGTTTTATTGTTGATCGATAATTTTTTGAAAAAATAATACACTTCAATAACAGGTTTGAAAAAAATAATATACTTTAAAAGTATATGTCAATTATAAAGAATGAATTTTCACTAAAAGAAATCATAAATTATAATGAACTTGAAGGCTGTAAAAAAGGGATGTTAACCATCTTACGTGATAAGGTTTTTTCTTTTTTCTAACAATATTAGATTTAGATGAAGAGGCACATCTCCATACAAGAGTCAAGAAAATAGAGACTCAGCAGCTTTACTTTGAATATTTACAATATAGATTTAACCAGTCACCCTGTACTTGGAATGCTAGATTTCTGTTGGTGCAATGTAACTAGCTACACACGTCTTAAAGCCAATAGATAAGCAATACATCGAATATTGTTTAGACTTCTGAATTGATGATATGTTTATTTGTAATAATTAGAAGATGTGTAATTTTATATGCAAACACCTAAATACTTTTTAGTTGGGATGGTCACGAACAAGTATTTCTCCATCAAACACCGCTATCCCTGAGTGTTGTGGCTGTATTCCTCACCAGTAGCTGTTCAAAGCCGTACAATATTGAAGAATCTCCCGTATATTTGCACGAGCCTGATCATTATCCAAAGTTAAGAGAGCATTGATAAATAATAAGGCTGCTTAGAAACTTATTGGAAGCAAAGCTAGAGCCATCAACGGATTTTTCCTACATCAAAGACACTTGTCTCACTTCTCTAAGAAGCTGAAGCTTCGAGTCTCTAATTTTGGATGCAAAAATAGTTAAGGTTTTCCATGCTAAATTAGATAACAAGAGAATATTATAGATAAAAATAGTGTTAAATGTTACTCCCTCAATATTAGATTATTTATTTGATAATTTGTACTATTGAGTTGACATATTTTGACGATATTTTTCTACTAATATACAAAGATAAGTAATATCATATAAGATGTTGCGTCTCAATGAATATTTTTAAAATATTAAATTTTCATAATTTTTTCGAATAGATAATTAAAGATAAAAAAACATGCATTAGAATATGTGACAGAATCAACTGTGTCACTTAATATGAAATGACTTAATATGGGACGGAGGTAGTAGGATTAAATATACTTGTCAACTATAACCATTGATTTTTGCCCCCGCTTCCCTATTTCATTATGTACCGCTTCTACTTAATTGTCCCACATCGCCCATAGACAGAGGTACACCTTCGTGTCTCATAAATAAAAAACAAGACGAGGCCTCTGACCCATTTGTAGGTCTCATTGCTAAGCAAGCTCAAAGTTACGAAAAATATTTGAGTGGGGTCGGATCTGACTCAAAATTTTGACACTAATGTAAAATTAAACATTATTTGAAATTTTGCGCCGATTTTGACTCCACAGAAGAGTTTTTCCAAGTCTAGTATATGTGGGCAGTGGTTCACATAGTATTGAATTTATTTGGATCAGGGGTAGCTTGCTGCTGGGACATCTGGTGTTGGCCATCATGCATTACAGTACAGCAATAGTAGGAGCACCCCTATACTAATTAGTGGGACGAGATATGATTCTTTGACAATTGACATAAGTGATGGCATTTCAAAATAAATTTCGTAGTCCCAGATTCTAAAGAAACTAAAGAAAGGAGAAAAAAAAAGAAGAGATTATTTGCAATCGGTATTTTGAATCAAAACACGTCCACACTATCAATAATAAAATGAATTGTTGATATCATCTTGAACAACTGCAAAAGAATATGCAGAAGGATCATAATGAACTTTGCTTCTTGAGAGTTTAGATAAATATCATCAAATCTTATAATAATAATAATAATGATAATAGTATACAAGAGAGCCTAGCTCAACTATTCTGTTGTATTAAAAGCAATATTTTAAAAAATCAAACCAATTAGTTCAATCCGCTAGTCAGTTTACTAAAAACGTTTGGATAAAATGGTAAGAGATATCTTTCAGTTTAATCAGAGGTTCTGAGTTTAAATTCAGTTCTGAAAATGCAACATTTTTAACTCTTTGAGGGTAAAATTTGCCACCTATTTTGGTTCTATCCGACTCGAGGAATTAAAATTTACCTTTACATGCAAGGATAATTGATTTAAAAAAAAAGATATATGCACATTAGTTGGTTGGTTTGATTCCAAATATATTATAGTCTCGTTAGACTCTGGTAAACTAATTGAAGCATTGAACCATAGTTGGTTCAATCATTTTTCCTTTTTCCATTTTGTATTTTTATAACACTATTTAAATTTTTCTTTACTTATTTGTCATGCAGTTGCACCACGATGTAACTAATTAAAACATTACTCAAAAGTTCCATCCGTTGGATCTATGGTCCAATATTTAAAATATTGATGATTGTTGGAAGCTTATTGAGGAGGTAAACAACAGAGAAAGCAAAGATCCAACTATATTTTAAGGGAAGAAAAACAAGGCTTAAGAGGGTTAAGCAAAGATCAACTATATATAGCTAGTGAAATGGAAAATAAGCCTATGAATAATGTGATGGATGTTTTTAGTTCACATTCCCAAATAGTTTGAAGTGATTTGGCAGGAAAATCAAATTGTAATTCGACCAGCCTTGTGATACGTTGGGTTTTACGTTCACTTTTCAATCTTTATTGAATGGTCATTTCACCGCAATTTTTTCAAAGCTACAATTAGTAGCTTCACTTTGAACGTCCGTTTATGAGTGTTCCTCAGCTATACTAAACACATACTTAAACTATTTAAAAACAATAGGATTCTCAACTTTATTTTTCAGGAGATAAAACAATGTAAACCTAGTTGCATCATCAACAAAAGTGATAAAATAGAGGAAATTATTTGAGGAGGAGACAAGTGTTTGGTCCTCACTAATCAATAAAAATCAATTTAAGTAGCAATAGTGTATCGAGTGTGTAAAGGTGGTTAGTGCAACCTATGTGCTATACCCTTGCATCAAGTAGAAAAACAAACATTTTATTTGAAAATGAGATATTATATTGATCTACAACAATTTTCATACAGTGCTAGAGTTAGGATGGCGTAACCTTAAGTGCCAAGTGAGTTGAGAACTAACGGTGAAGTGTCTATTAAATCATTTTGAACATATATAAGTAATCCTTTCCTACATGACCACGAAGATTGACTTCATCCGTTCCCTTATATTTAATAAACAAAATGATTCAGACGAAACTCGAATTAGAAAATATTAATTATCACTTCAATTTACATACCACGTCATTTTTCTTCACCTGTTGCACTCTGTCTAGTTTATACTAACTAACTCATGTCTGTCCAGGTAAGATAGAATGCTAAATCATAACTGTTCATAAGCAGATGTCCCACATCGCCCATCAAAACAGATACATCTTTGTGTCTCGGATATAAAATATTGTAATTGTTCATATCAAAATTTAACGTCTGATTTAATATGTGTATGTGTATTGAACAGTTAATATATGTTAAAATCAATTTGTTGAGAAAGAGTCCATAACATTCTTCGTTAATTAGGTTTATTGTGTCCGGCTGATGGCATTAAAAGGCGATACATAAGAACCTTATTAGCAATTAAATGTGATGGTCCACAATTTTAGTTTAAATTTAAATTTTAAAACAAAGCATTGTCCCCTGCTTTACTTGTTTTCAATCTTGTACTACTAACGACGAAATTTCAATATTCTGAGTTCCGACAGAGGTTATTGCGAGGTTGCTTGAAAGCCGTCGTGAAGCTAGGTAAACGAACACTATGCGGATCATGCTTTTATATCTAATTATATTAAATTTAGAGAAAATTTTCTTAACCTAATGAGTTGAATTGTGCACATTCAAAATAAAAATGTGCAGACGTATGCGCTTTTTGACAATTTACATCAGGCAAAAGTACATTTTAAAAAACAAACATTTTTAGAAAGGGTGAGAGATGAAAAATATCTCCTAAACTTTTTTTTTTTAACAATATATCTCCTTAAACTTAACGAGCAAGGAAAGTACCACATGAACATTGAGGTTATTGTAGGTCTGACAATGAACTCAGTCAACTCAAACATATTTTGAAAACTTGACAATTAGTTTGACTCGACAATTAATTTGTTGAACTTTATTCATGAATCAACTAAACTGAAAATTAAGTTAGTTAACTAAATGAGCCAAATTAAGTAATGTGTAAGACTTACTCACAACGATTACTAATATATATAAGTTGGAGTTTGGAAGTGAAAGGGAATTTTGATGCTATTCTCAATTCTACCTGTGGAAGTTTGGAAGTGGAAAGGAAGTTTGGAAGTGTATTAACCTTGCTATGCATAGTCAGACACAAGCCCGAATATGAGAAGATTGTGATAGGCTTCAACAACCAACATAAAACTTTGTCGAATTTTTATAACATGGATTAAATATGTAATAGTGAGAATGCTAGGTCGTTGTTCGAAAGCAATGCGTCCAATATCTCAAGTACGGTCTCAATCGCCACCATAAAGCAATGAAAAATATGCAAAAGTTTCCACATTTTTGTGAACAAATATGGGTAAAGTTAGTTCATGTGAGTAAAGATTAGGTTTGGAACTCTGAATATAGGCATTCCAACGCTGATATTGTCTTCAATGTTTCTATCTGTACTTTTCAAAATAACCAGCTTTTTCATCCAGGAAAGTAATATGGCGTGCTGTTATTTTCTTCAACTTTATCACGATTCCATAGAATTATTTCTTGGTAGCAACAATCGCTTCAGGCACGTTTAATCTTTTGTTCTGACAGCAGGGGCGTGAACTATATTTTGTACAATAATCTTAATCACATAGAACTGTTTCAAATACTAATAAAATAATTCGAAGCTAATTTATCAAGATCCATTTCTTAAACATTAAACTAATGAGAAATTTAATGATACACTTTAATATTTCTCATTAACTTCTTATTTTAAAGCACACAATTGAGAATTCTAGAGAACTTGACTCTGGAAAAAGAAAAGGAGAAGCTAAATCCCACAAAGAAAACTCCTAGGACAAAACTGGTTAAATAGCATGTGTACATGAGAGGACGAATTATCAATCTAGAATTCATCAACGAGGACAACATGATGCTGAATGTAGTTCCAAAACTCCTGTCACAAAGATACCCCGTCGGAGTAATTATCGCATATGAAGTCTCCACCCAATAATTTGATCTTATCTTGCTCCTGCATGTCATGAACATGGTATCAAATTTACTATGGAAGCAAAATATTTAGGACAAGGGGCAAGAAACAAGATACAGCAACCAAACGAGCATTGCATACTTTAAAGATGCTAACCTAAGTTAAATAAAACAACATGCTATATACTCCACGGACAAGTTATTGTACCAATCCAGGATTGAAAAACATAATGTTTTCATCCCATGTGAATGTTCTAAAGGACATCAAAAGTTACGGTGGTTATTTGGCTAGCAGATCCATCACAAATAACATCAATGAAATATATGGCTCATAAAGTTCAACAATAGAGTTTCACCAATTTAAATCTTCAAATTTCAATGCTGACAATGTAATGATTTTAAGTCTTCTGTCGGGAATAAGACAAATATAACCATGCTGACTGGAGTACATGTCTTTCTATAGCTACTGATTGTACTTTTATAATCTAATCAGTATGTGTGGTCAACGAAATAATGTTTGAGATGGTATCAAGTATCAACCATATGCAAAAAAATATACATGTAATTGTATATCAATACATTACCAGATAACTAAATCAGAACTTCAAGTAACTTAAAGCCATTAAGCATGTAGGAATTGGCTGTAGTCAACATGTTAAAAAAGCCATACAGAAGCATTTATGGGAAACCAACATTATATTCCAAAAACGTTATTACCTGTCCCATCATTGAACTCGCCAAGTATTCCAGTGAACCAAGATTATTAGAAAACTTCTGTTGGCTTATGATATTAGCTGGAGATTGTCTTGATGAGCTGCATTCAGTTAACTCAGCAAATCCAGCATGCTTCATTTGTATGGGATTAAAAAATTTAGTATCCAAGGTGGAGCTAGTTGTTGTTTGGCCTGGTGGAACAACGGCACCGTTAACTGAAGCAAGAGAGTTCATTGATCCACAAGCAACATTTGAGTGGTAAGTAGCATCCTGATTACGGTCTTCCCATCCTTGAAATGGCAAATTACCGTTTATATACTCAGGTGAATTATTAAAAATCATTCCTTGGGAGTGCATATCTGGCAACGAACCACCAGGATACCCTGCTTGCAAGGGCAAAGAAGCCATGTTATCTGAAGGAGAAACAGCAGTCTGTCTAAAACATTCACCTGAAGAGAAAGAATTTGTTTGGATTCCAGATAACGGCACCTCACTTGACCAGTTATCACCGTGCCTACCTTGATCCAGCATGGAGAAAGAAAAATCTGAATGTTGAGAGGCTACTGAAGAAGATGAACTTCCATATCCTATTCCTATACCTCCGTGTTTTCTTTCAGGGTGTGTTTCCATAATCAAGCCATTGTTTGAGATACCGAGACTTGGGGGATGAGAACTAGAGGTGGCAAAACTTGGCCTTTGATCCGGGAATTTATTTGGGATGGGAAAAGTTGTTTTCACATCAGTATTCAGGTTTTGAACAGAGATAACACCCTTGTTGTTTTGCAAGTGATCAAACCCTATGGACATTGGCATTCCCTGAAGAATATTCTGATTAACGGGAGTAATGGCTGACTGGAATTTAAGTTGATCATTGGAAGAATTGTTTAAATTACGTGATTGGCCCAACTGAAGTAGTCCCGAAGGAGAAAATCCATGCCCGTTAAGACTAGTTGGAGTGTTCAGATTACCAATTATCCCACTAGGTGAAAAGGATCTGAAAGCATTATTGTGAAAATGTCCAGAACCACCCATTCTCAAATAAGATTGATCTGCACTCCCTAAGGCTGCCACCATACTAGCTTGTTGGTTTGCAACACAGCTAATTCTTTTCAGATAAAGTCTATACTTCTGCAGCCATTTCATAAACCAGAAACATTCAGTGAAAGAAATGGTTTAACTTATATGAATTAAAGTGTAAAGAACTAGAAAAATGCCTGGAGATGGCTTGCCACATTCTCCCTTGTAATATTTTCGACATTCATCATATCAAGAATTTTTTTGGGTACAGCCTCTGCAAGTAAAACAACATTATTAACATGAGACTAAAATTCAGTAATGGAATACTTTACAACATGGCTTAAATTTGAGTGACGATTCAGAAATGAAATTCATCCCAAGCGGCGTCTATCATCATAAGTCATTTTAAACCTAGGATTTAAAATAAACATCAAACCAGTATTCAAAAACAATTTGACAATGTAAAATTTGAAATAAAATTCAGTAAAGCTCGAGGAAATTGATAAGATACAAAAATTGTTTGTGTTGCAGGCAGAGTGAAGAACATACTGTCAATGCCTAACTGATTAACAGCGGCAACAAACTTGCGGTGCAGCTCCACAGACCAAACAACCCGGGGCTTCTTCTGAGCTGATGGGTCCTCATTGTCATTACCATTCTCTTTATCCTCGTCTTCGTCTTCATCCTGATCCTTTCTTTTCTTAGTCAGCTTTCCATTTTCATCTGAATTTTCTGCTCCGGCTGATCTTAGTCCACTGCCACTATCAGAAGTGGTTTTGTCTGGTTTACTGGTTTTGTTTTTCTCCTTTGGATCAGACTTCTTCTTCCTAATTACATGCTGCCAAATGTTCTTTAGCTCCTCTAATCTCACAGGTTTCAGCAGATAATCACAGGCACCATGGGAAATTCCTTTCATCACTAGCTTTGTATCACCATATGCAGACAACACTGAAATCAAACATTTTATAACACCAAAAGTATCATTGATTAGTAGTCGTATCAATAAACAAGAGTCAAAATGAATAAATAGAAAAAGAAGAAAAATATTAACAGCCGAAGATTACATGACAGATCCCCCACTTACTTATGACGGGAAGGTCCATTTCAAGTCCCACAAGTTCAAGCAGCTTAAATCCATCCATGTCCGGCATGTGCACATCACTGATTACCAGGTCAAACTTGTCTTTGTTTTCTCTCAACATGGTCAACGCCGTTATTGCTTGACTAGTTGTGGTTACTACAATCCTCAATCAGAAATAAGATAAGTATCACTTTGAATAAGCAAAGTCCACATCACATTTACAATATACATCAAATAAAGAAAGCAGCTGTGAAATGTTTGTCAAAGAAAAATACTAATCATGAAGAAATACAGGATCCTGAAATCTAAGCAACAACAGTTACAAGAGCAAAGACAAGAAAGGAGACCAGAAAAGAAAAATGGTTGACTCTAACCAAGTGATTGGGATCAAGTGGTTAACGAGCCCCCCTAGGACAAATCGTTTGAGAGAACCCGAGTTTGATTCATAGGTGGAACCCGAGTTTAATGTAGTAGGAGGCCTCCCGTTGAGAGGGGTCCTTCCCTCGAGAGCAGGAGGATTAACACCAAAACAAAAAATGGTTGACCATAAAGTGCATATTCAGTCCAAAGCCACTAAACAAAATGAAACATGTTATGCACTATGAGCAACTTTTCCAACTACGGTACTACCTCTACCAAGCAATGAAGCTCTAATTACAGGATTTCCTTCACATATCTAGTAAAAATATGGTTGGATACATTACCCAAGCAAGCACATAATTAAGTGATTATTCAATAAGTGTTTATCACATAAGAATCTATGCAGAAGCTGCTTTTACAACCGCAGAGGAAATAAGATTAAACTCTACATAAAATCTGTAAAAATTGTTTCTTTATACTATCACAGGGAGTTGGTCAAAATAAGTCAACACACTATGAATTTGGAACCGTTGACCCTAAATCATGACTCTTTTCATCTTTTATTCTTAGTAAAAGTTCCAATATCTACAAAATATCGTTAATTTCAACCTAACTCCATTTCCCAGTTAGATTTGATCCTAAAGGCAAGTTTTTTATTTGAATTTCTGGAATTGCAATTATACACTCATAAAATAAATATAAAAAATAAATCATATCTCTACACATATAATTGACTTATGAATTATCATGATAGTGATACATTGATTATAGACATAAATTGAGCATAAAAATGAAAACTTGAATGAAAATAATAACACAATAGATCCGAATCTGACCGTGGTATTGACATCTACGGAGAAGAGTTTCCAAAACCAAGAGACAAGTTGGATCGTCGTCAACGGCGAGAACACGCATTCCGATAGGAAAACGGTCACCGGAATCATCCATTTTTCTCTCTCAGTCAAAACTCAGAACACAGAAGCTATGAAACAGAGAAAACAGTGGCAATAATAATAAAAATAAATAAAAATAATTATGGGTAACGAGGGAAATGAAATGAAATGAAATGAAATGGGAATAATGAATGAATAATAATTGAGAGAGAGAGCGAAAAATGGGGTTGGTGGAATCTGTAATAATCCAAAAAGTGGATGTACTACAACCTGGATTGGAATCTGAGTTGGATTGGACGGTCATGATTCATGCATACTGCCACTCTACGTTATTTAATGCAAACGGGATTATTTTCATAATCCAATTTGAGTATTGGGTCCAAAACACCAGCTGGGCCACTATCTGCCACATGGGCTTATGCTTAGGAAATCACTCAATCATTTGGTACAAGAAACATTTGCTACTATTTATTACAAAATGTCAAAATTGTTTCTGAAATTAAAGCTTGTTTTACATTAATTAATAACCTAAAAGTTGACTTTTTGAAAAACTCCATAGTGGTGAATTGGATAGGATAGTGTACTTGTGATGTGGTAAGAAAATTAGAAGGTGATTACGTAATTTGTGGGTTTCTTACGATTATTAAAAGGTGGAGAGTGCATGGTACTGAATGCATCTTTAGAATTAATTAGTTGCCATAGATTGAGTAAGACTGCATAGCTCTCTGTAGGAACCTTGTGCTATATAGGGAGTAGGAGTCTGTGGCAGTATAATTCAGAATGAACCATGAAGGATCTCATTCAACCACGGCAATGTCCCATAAAGCCAAAATCAACAAATATTTAAGTGTGACTATGATGAGACACGTAGACAATCACTTATTTATGAGAGGGAAGTGGGTTGAGGCTTGGTAGAAAATTGAATGGCATATGATATGATGATGATTTTCAATAATTATATGAAGTCTACTGAATTTATTTTTTCTTTCTAATGCATATAAAGTTTTCTTTTATCAAGCAAGGAAATTCATTAAAAAACAGGAGAGGCCTGAACCTTTAACAAAGATTAGTCCATAGAAATTCTAGAAAAAGGCAAACTTAAACTATCTCTAAAAAGCAAAGACCGCACAAAAGTGGGAGGAAGCTCCCACCACCGAGAGGAGAACATAGCATGATTTTGTGCATTTTTAGCTAAGGAATCAGCTACTAAGTTTCCCTCTCTACGAATGTGAGTGCATTTACAAGTCAAATGGGTGCAAATTTGCAAACAATTTTGCCATCTAGCTTGCATTCTCCAAGGAATACCAACAGCATGATTGAAAGCTTTCACAACGACTAAAGAATCAGTCTCAATCCAGAGGTTCGCAATGTGCAGGGCTGCTGCTTTTTCAATGGCCATCATGCAAGAACTGAATTCAGCCTCTAAAGCAGAAGCATAACTATGTGTTTTGCCTTTAAATAGACTTCTATTAGAGGTGTCAATAGAGCCCCCAAATTTCAAAGCCTACTTAAAAAAGTTCTCACCAAGCCCACTAAATTAAAGTCCCCTAATTGAACAAGATTATTTGGGGTCAAGCCCACTATAAAATTAACTTATTTGTGGGCCTAAAAAAGTCCCATATTAATTATTTCAAAAAAAAATCGGTAAAAAAAAAGTGTTTTTTTCAGTAAAAAAAATATTCAGGTAAAAAAAAAGTTTTTCCGATAAAAAAGAAGTTTTTTTTTAGGTTAAAAAAAAGTTTTTTTTTCCGGTAAAAACCAAACTTAAAAAAGAAATGTTTATAGAAATTTTGGGGCTTGGGGGCTTTTAATTTTTTTTATTTGTGGACTTGTATGAATGTGGGCCTTTTAATCTTGTGAATTTTTAAGCCCCCTTACTATGTGGACTGGAGCCAAAACTTCAAAGCCCCGTAATATTGACACCTCAAATTAGAGGACGGTGGAGATGATTTAGTTTGTCAAATTAACTATATGGTTAATTTTACATTACTGTGTAAAGATAAAAAATAAAAATAAAAAAAGGTTAATTAAAGACATCAATAGCCATGCAAGCACACCTAGTACATAACTTTGATGCACGCTTACTATCAATAATTTGATCATTTGAATTGTATGAGTGACTAGAAGAGATGGGTGCGTTAAAAGTGGACATCTTTTGAGTACTTGGATATATGGATATCTAATTTAAAGATTTTTTTTTTCATTGGAAGAAAGTGGAGAGGGTGCATCAAAATCAAACATTGTGACAATCTTTTTGGGGGATTTCGGACTAAAGACAGAGAAATCTTTAAAAGATATCTGGTTCCTATGCACTTATCAGACAGCTAACGATGCGATATGCTAGAATGGAATCGTATATAAACTTACTCATGAACCATGATCAGTTCTACCATGCTTAAGCTGTGATGGGTGTTGGAATTTTGATTCTTTGTAACATTCAGGCAGTCATCATTTTAGTGATTGTAAGATCAAGATTCAAATGGTGCAGATTTTAAGAGCGGAATTTTGGTTTTTAGAATAATAAAAAAATGTATTCGAATTCACCACCATTGTGATCTAATGATTATCAATGTGATGATTGCGTAAATGCGGAAGTTTGGTAACACTAGGGGGAATTCTATTGAAAGAAAAAGGTAGTATAAGATGCAAAGGGAAACTTTAACAAAAAAATGGGGACACTGTGTCCTTATACTGATGGACGTTCAAGTACATAAGAAGTTTGTTTGGTACTGGTAACATTGATGTACATGACAAACCACAATGTTTGGCTCTGTCTCCTTTTATATCATGCATGATCGCATCACTTATTCTTGGTCCTCTTGATACGCCCAAAGGCCAACACCAAACGATACCTTATTGCTCAATTCCAAGACTATCATAATTTGATGCCTCAAATACAATATATGTCTGTCTCTATACGAGCACATACCACATGCCTCATTTAAACTGTTGATGTTGATGATAGAAACACTCGAAACCATCCAACCCATGCACATTAGCATCATTCACTAAGCTAATTGCCAAACCAAACAAACGACTACTGCTTGTTTGTGTTGTGGGCCATTTTTATCAATGCATGAGTCTTTGTCTATCCAGCCACCCACGCGGTCATACTCATCTACAGAACTTTCAATCTCAATCAAAACTATTTGTTACTATATGAAGCACAATAATTCCATCAATTTTTTTGGTATTTTTTTGACATCCGAAAAAACATAAACTTAACCTTGTTAAATGGAATACATCACGTGTCAAAATCCTATATAATATATTTTTTTCATTTAAAGATTAGTGCAGCAGCTATTTACCCCCAAAAAAATCTACAATGGAAATACCATTGCAGAATCCACATGAAGTGGAGAAACATAAAACTTTTGAGGAAGAAGAAAAGGTAGATACTTTATTTGATCTGAATGTTCCTAACGATGATTGTGATCTTGGGTACAATTCAGAGTCAAATTTAGTTACCCATTTGGACATAGGCAATTCTTCTAAAACATCATCAGAAAATTTCACTTGTGGCTCTGAATCAACTTCAGAGCCACAATTTTTCACTTGCAACTACTGTAAGAGAAAATTCTACAGTTCACAAGCACTCGGGGGACATCAAAATGCTCACAAGAGGGAGAGGTCAATTGCAAAAAGAGGACGGAGGACGGTGTTCTCGGCAACAGGAACAACCTCATTTCTTCAGAACCATCTTCACAACCGTTATGCAAATATGGCATCTTTACTACCACTCTATAGTGCTAATAGTGATAGTATGAGACCACTTGCAATTAAGGCACACTCGATGGTTCATAAGCCTTTTCATAAATTTTCATCCAATGGCTTTGGAACTGAAAGCACTTATTATGGATATCATGGTTGGTCAAGACCCCTTATGAATCAACAACCTGGAAGAGGAAAGCTACTGATGCAAACTTTCCAGGAAACAGGATTATCATCACAAACTAGTGTTGGTAGATTCGAAGAGGTTAAACAGGACATGCTCAATTCAGGAACTGGTTTGAACTTGAGGATTAGTAATCAACAAGAGGTGAAGCACCTTGACTTATCCTTAAAGCTCTAAGCATGTGCTCTTATAGATAGATTAGTCACAACTAGCTTCTTCATTAATATATAGCTAGTTAGCATTTGGCCAGATTTATTTTCCCATTGTTTGTAATAACATCAGTATTGTGTAAACTTTTTTAAGGGATGTTCAAGACTCATAATGATCTGTTAATGAACTCCCTTATCCAAATTCTTTTTTTTTTTCTTTAGTAAAAAATGTTGTTATTTTTTAATTGATAAATTCTTATTGAATTTCCGGTAAGCTAACTAAGATGTGCTATGTTCATCAATTGAAATGTTGTGAAATCCTTTTCTTCGGTGACGTTTAAGATACACAAGTAATGGTTTTTGTGTATCATACCCAAATGTTCTTTTCACCATTGATCTATGCTTGATCTATTGTTTTAAATTCAATGGTTTGGATGCATAAAGGGAAAATTAATAGTATGTTGGTGGCATACAATATATACCGTGTGTATCTCCAAAAGAAATGAAAACTCTTTATATATTTTTGAAAAATATTTTAAAAACCTTTTGTTTTTGAATAAAATGCTGTTGTTATTGAAAAAAAAATTATAATACTCTTATTATATTATGTATTTATTAAAAAAATATAATAAAATTAAATAATAAAATAATGAGTTGATATTTTATTTAACAATTAACGAGTTGATATATTCAATTATTATTATTGAGCTCTGCGTATTTATATTTCAGATGTAAATAAAAAATATTTAGGTGATTTTTTATTGAAGTGTGTTCTTGGTAATGGTTATCTGACGAAACAAAAATCGGTAGAAATTTGTTGTTACTAATATCTACCACTGTTTCACCACGAGAGTAGCGGTAGCCACCGTCATCCCTGTATCCACGTTTCCCGCCCAACGATATTTCAATTGTATCCACCTTCTCGACAACCACCACAACCATTTCCTTCTAATTCGTGGACTTTTTCTCCCCTCTTGCGGTCTGTTCTCTGCACGTTTTCCCTTTTCTTCTTGTTGTTTGTCTACAGCATTTGTGTTGGGTGAGTACCTTGCTTCAGATCTGCAGTTCTTCTCGTTCAGATCTTTCGTTTTTTTTTCAAGGAATCTTAATTCAGATCATTAGTAAAACAAATTTTTAATCATTTTATATATTTCAGAATTTTGCAAAATGGAATTTTATGTTAAACCACACAGTAAATGAACTTAAATCGTAAATCATTTTTATATTTTCGACATGTCAATAATAAATAGAGTCCAATAATAACAATCAAATTTCAACTCATTCTTTCTTCTTTTTTTGTCTTATTTCAACTCATTCTTTATTTAAATTATTATCTAGATTATTGTTTAATTTTATTATATTTTTTATCATTTTATAAATACAATTTTCATCTTTTTTGAAGACCCGCACCGTAAATATTGTAGACCATCAACATATTATTAATTTGCCCTTTATGCATCCAAACCATTGAATTTAAAAGAATAGATCAACGGTGAAAAGAACATTTGGGTATGATACATAAAAACTATCACTTGTGTACCTTAAATGCCCACCCATTTTCTTCTTTAGACAGTTATTTTTCGTTTCTACTATGACATATGATAGGTCAATCTTATAAAATCAAATGAGGCCTTTAAAATCCGACCCGACCCACCAGAGTCAAGCCAAACTGAAGACCCTTCTAATTGTGGGAAATTTTACCTTGCACCCCCCGCCGTTATACTTTAACCCTTATATTTTGTGTGAATTGTCAATTTTACCCTCGTATACCCCTACTCGTTGAACACATTTTCGGTTTGCAAATAGTCAATTTTATTGTGCTTCTTCCACCCAGCCACCAACTCACGCTCCATTTTTCCTTACCTTTTGCTTCAGATATGAAGCAAACACATACTCACCCTCATCAATCTTTCCGTCAAATTCCCCCAACACCATGAAAGAAGCCTTAATCGTTTGTTCATCTTCAAATTCATTCTTTTCTGAACTCCAATTTATCAGTCAAAACTGAATAGGAACTCCAAATGCTTTTGGACAACAAATACCTTATCTTGTTATTTTCATGATCTTGGTTCTTTCAGTGTTTGGTTGGTTACCTGCGATTCCTTGGACTATGGATAATCTTGCTAATTTTCTTTAACCCTTTAATTTTATTTTATTTTTGTTTTGGTTTTTGAATTGAATTGAATTTTGATGTTTGTTACGTTGGTGATTAGATCAAACAAATTAAGAAACTCAACTCTTTTATTTTTTTTAAAGAAAATTAAGAAATTGAATCAAATTCCAGCAAATTTTTCATTCTGAGCGTCCATGGAGTTTATGGAAAACCTTATGTGATTTGCAGTTTAGTAACAAATTTCAGAAAACATCAAGTTTTTTTTTTTTAATTCCTGAACGAAAACATGATGGGGTGAATGGATGGAATTTTCAAAAGGGTTAAAATTGGTATTTTTCATGGTTTTGTAGGGGTATAAGTATAATTGTTGGGGTATAAGGTAAAATTTCTCTAGTTGTGCAACTCGAAAGCCCATACAGTAAGACCGGGCCTATAATACATTGGTTTGGGCTGGGTTTTCGAAGAGGAACCCATATGTCACGTGTAATTAAAATTGATATTCCCGCACACAAATTTGACCAAAATACCCTCACGTAAGTTAAGTCACGTTTGTTATAACAAACGTTAGTTAATTCACGCTGAAATATTACCTACATGAGTTAACTCACGCCGGATTATAACTTACGTGAGTTAACTTAACGTGACTTCAAGGTGTAATTGCACGCTTCCTGAATCCCTCTCTTGCAGTCAGCGTCTTGGGCGCTCACATGGCGCAATAACACATGCGTCTTGGTTGGGTTGTGATGGAAATCGAAGTTACAAAACTGGGTGTTATTGAACTGTTGTTCCCTTGTTGTTGTACAGCTGATTCTGAAAAAGTAAGTTACTGAATCGTTGTCAAAGCCATCTCTGTTCCCAATGAATTCCTTTTTATAATCCCAAATATCAAATCACAATTCTCAATGAATATTGATTTTTGAATTTATAAATGTTCAGTTTTCCGATGATAAAGTACTTCATCCGTCCCTCTATATAAACATCATTTGCATCTAATAAAAATGTGCTTATGTATAAGAATAGAGGGGGTATTTTGTAAAATTGACTCTTAAAATGTTATAAATATCCGTATATCATCCCTTAACAAACTTAAAGAAATTTTTTTATAATGATGTGTTCATCACGTTGAAATTTAAAAAAGTATTCTCTTTGACTCAAAATTATAAGTAAAAAAAATCATTTTTTTAATTTAAATTATAAGCAAAAAAGACAAACTTTTATCATACTTAATTATTTTACTTCAAAAAATCATATTTTTCAAAGTGAAACTAAATGCAAATTGCATTTAATTTATTTTCTCTCATTTTCTCCATAACAAATAACCAATAAAAATTGTATTTACATCTTCCTATGAAACTAATTCCAATGAGAACACAATAAACTATACTTCAAATTATCATGTTTTAGTTTTCTTAATAAGTGTGAAATGATTTTTTTTCTTATAATTTAGGGTGGATGGAGTAATTTTTTCTACATAAAACTTACCGATTATCGCTATTTTAGAATCCTTATCAAGGGATTGAGATTTGGTGTTATTGAAAAGTACACAGTTTGGTATCAAAACAGGGATTCGCTGTTTTGATATCAACGAATGGGAAGTAAGTCACAGGTTAACATTTTCCATAAATTAAATATGTTTTTGATCTTTATGAAAATACAAACATTTCATTTTAGTCCCTTAAATAAATGAAAAAAATGAATGTGACCCTAAATATATTTGTGGAGTTAAATGCTACTCCTAGTATAGTACTTAAAAAAGGTGTACTACATACATAGAGATAGAGTAAAGACAGGGACACGAGAGGAACAATTATTGTGGTTATCACAATTCACAATAAAAAATAAAAAGAAAAGAAGTGGAAGGTGGGTGAAGGCAAAGTGGGCACTTTCGGCCGCCGGTGGATACCGATACATGCTGCATCCATCCACAGTCACATATACTATTTCCAACTAGTATCATTCTTTTTCTTGGCTCTTCTTCTTCCTCCATAATTGACCACAAACACTACAACTCTTTCATTTCACACACAAAAACACTCCTCGAACACAACCTAGTTAACATCAAAATACATATACAACAACAACAATGTTGTTTAAATTTGTAACAGGTCCTAGGAAGAAAAAACCAGGCACCGTTCCTGTTTATCTCAACGTATATGATCTCACACCCATTAATGGTTATGCTTATTGGCTTGGTCTTGGTGTCTACCATTCAGGAGTTCAAGGTAACACAAACCTGCTTTTAATTAACCTTTAACTAATGTAGATTGAAACAAAAACAGTACTTTAGTTTATTTTTTTGTTCTGCAGTTCATGATGTTGAATATGGTTTTGGAGCACATGAGAATGACACAACGGGGATTTTTGAAGTGCAGCCCAAGAACTGTCCTGGGTTTACTTTCAGAAAATCGATTTTTATTGGTACAACAGATCTGGGTACAAAAGATATTCGGGTATTCATGGAGAAACTAGCTCAAGAGTACTCTGGAAATTCGTATCATCTTATTTCCAAAAATTGCAACCATTTTTGTCATCATGTTTGTTACAAATTAACTGGAAAGTCTATTCCTCGATGGGTGAATCGACTTGCTAGACTTGGTAAGTAATATATCAGTTATTATGTTCAACTTTGCAAGCTTTTCTTTCATTTTTATTGTTAAGAATAGCACGTTTAGAAATTAACAACTTTGCAAGCATCAATTGTTGTATTTTGTGTGTTTGGTTTCACCATGAAATCTACCATCTCCACCCCTAAGGACCATCTTAAGAATCCTTTGAAACAATTATTTAACAACTTTCATTTAAATGTTGGTACCGATTTTCTTCACTTTTGTAATTTAGAAACCAGGGTTCCTATATTTAGAAATAGACGTAGTATCAAAAAAAAAATTAAGAAAATATAGATGTTTGCTTATTGTTGAATAGAAATTAAATTTCCCCCCAAACCTTAGATAGACTAAAAGACTTTTGACCTAATGAACGTGGCTTAGTTGGTTAAGCAGCAGAACACAGTTGCGGGGAGTGACAAAGAACTTTAAGTTGCGACATAAGCACATGAGTGGAGCCTCGCTGGATTGGATCATCAATTAGGTCAAGACAAGTGAATTGGATACCACATATTCACCCAAAACCTTAAAGCATGGAGTTTATGGATCATCTAACTTATAATGTTGTTCAACCTCAACTCTTCCATCCTACATGGGACTTTAACTCACACTTAGACATGTCACAACAGTCTTATAGTTAGTCCCAAGGCCGACACTTTGTATCAAAAAAAACAAAGACTTTTATGCTAGTTTGAAACCTCATACTAAATTTTACATCAAAATTTGTTTTCTCAGTATAATAATTCATATACAAATCACTGTGCTTCAAACTCAATTTTGAAGAGCTCTGCAGTCAAAATGTGGTTAACAAGCCCTCAACAAACACATGCTTGAATTGAATCAGTAACTGCTTTTACTTATGTACTTGTTTTATGTGATTGGTATTCTATTACTATACTGTGCCTTGTAAACAAGTGAAACTACTAGTAAGCATTTCACAATTCTAATTGTAAGACATTCTCCTTAATTATATATGAAGGTTTATTCTGCAACTGCGTTCTTCCCCCTGGCTTAAATGAAACAAAGGTCCGGCAAGATACATCCGACAGGGTTGAAGAAAAAGAAAAGAGGAAAATCAGAAGTCAGTCGAGCAGGTGTGATGCTTCCTCTAATCCTCAAGGTTCATCAAGACATTGCTTTCCTCGATCATCTTTAATCAAAGCTTTGTCAACCACAACATTAACAGTAAAGTAAAACTTTGATACGAGTTAGCCTCTAAAATAGTGTTTGAGTATTGTGTAAGCAACCTAAGATGATTCTGGGCAGAAAGTTATTTATTTGCTCAATCTTTCTGTTCTGTTGTGTATGTTTCATAGAACTGCAATAGCTACTATGGAATGGTTGCTTCTTTTTTTTTTGTCTATGTTCTTTTTTTAAGATGCTTTCTTTCTTTTATGAATGGGAAGTTTCTTTGTTTCAACATTCTTGGACTGTGTTTGTTCATTCTGGATTGAGCTACTTTACTTGATGTAGCAATTAGTTATGTTTTCCTTGTGTAGAGCAATGTACCTTTACTGGGAAATGGAAATACAGGAAATATTATGAGTTGATGAATATGGTCTATTCTTGTAGTCTAAATTTCTAAAATTTTAATTTGTATTTAAGATACTGAAAAAGGTTGCGCAATGTGCAACTGTTATTTTTTTTTTCTTGAATAAACGGGGACAAAAGGCTCAAGAGCGAAACTAAAATTCTCTATGGAACCAAGCCCCATAGGAGTCTCACAAGAGAGGCAGATAGAAAATCATGAGCAAAATATAAAATCTTAATAAGAATATCTAGTAAAAAATCGAAGTTAGATAAAGCATTGATCGGTCACCTAGTTGGCCTCACTAAAGTTATGGTTTCATCAATCTCATTAATCAACATTTCAAAACCGACTCAAAGGTGCAAATTATTCCCACTTAAAAGTATATGCTCAAACAATATCTTATTCAATGTGAGATTCTTTACACGTAATTCCATGCCCACTCGAGTGGCATGCATGATAGTGATGACATGATAGCAGACAATCCATTGTGTTTTAGATAGGCTCTAATAACATCCCAAGAACTGCGTTGAATTTAACTCAATCTTACAAAACTGACTTGTAAGAGGGTTATCTCCACTTATAAACCTATGCTTATGTCCTATCTCAACTATCATGAGACTCTGAACAACTTAATCTCCATCCACCACCCTATCAAGAGATTCGATATGCGATAAAATGGCATAACAAAGTGTTTGGTCATGAGGGGAGTCTGGAAGATCATCTACATTGAATCAAGAGCAACTACACAAGTGAAGCATGAGTTGTTTCAACCGTATACGCTTGCACCACCGTTGACACCCACCACATCAACGACACACATTGTTTGATCGTCGTTGTCAGGAAGGCTTTCGACAAAAGGAGTATGTCATCAACAATTTTGATATCATTGTTTGGTTGTGAGGGGAACCCTAGAGCATCTATATCAAACTAAAAGTAATCACACAAGTGAGTTGCAAACTCACATCTTTACCCAAAATTTTAAGATATTAGATTTAAGAAACTTCTAATCCATAAAGTGTTCAACCTTCACTTTTCTAAGTATTTTCTAAGTAATGTAAAACTTGAAACTCAAACTCGTCGCATCACAAGGGTGGCCTAAAGAACCAACATGCTATGTGGTAACTATTTAAATATATGGTTATAGAGGTGTTATGTGGATGCCAGGTTATATTGTTATGGGCGGACTTGGGGAGTTGGGTTTAGTGTTATGCATATAATTGACTGTGGCGTATGAAATAAGACTGCTTTTCCCAACACCCATAGGGAAGTGTGTTTTACACTGGCAATTTTTCAACATACTTATCTTAATTGATGAAATTCAAATAAAACTCACTACATTTACAGGCAGGAGTGTCTAATTAAGGGAAACTCATTCAAATTAACTGATAAGAGTCGAAGAGTGTTGTGAAAAATAAGTTAGAGGCTGTGATGATAAGACTCCTCTAAAACAATGCCATATTTTATCCGTGTGAATATATGCTTTCGAATAATTTGTGTGGTATGTATAGACACATTTCTAAAAAAATGACAATTCTTTTAGGGGATATGACGATGTTTTTAGTAGCTACGAAAGGGGAAAGCAGTGTCCAACTGTCCATATAAAATTGAGCAGGTTTGGATAATAGCTTAACTCAAGATAAAGCTCCATTAGAGCCCACAAAAATAATTGCTACAGCTGGATAAAATAAATTTTGAGGCAGATATAAAAAAGGTTATAGTGTTTTACACCCCTGTAATATAGACCACTTTTAGTTTTGTTCCCTGTAAAAAAAAATCTTTTAGATTTTATCTTTGTAAAATAAAGATTATTTATGAATGGACCTGGTCAATCTGACTCAACAGATTCGCTGACATGGCATGTAAAGTCAACATATTTTGATGATGTGACATAATGATTGTATAATAAATTTTGTTTTTAATTTTTTTGGATACATGTGACATTTGTTGCTAATTTTTTTATTAATTAAATATAATAAAACAAAGGCTTAATTGCAGTTTTAGCTCCCTAAATTTTTCAAAGTTGCGATTTTAGCCCCCGAAGAAAAAAACTACAAAACAGCCCCCTAAGTTTTGCAACTATAGCAGTTTTGGCCTCCAAGACTGATATTGACTCGGTCTACGCTGACGTGGCACCCTAAGTGAGGTGCCACATGTTTTTTTTTTTTTGCCTTGGGGGGCCAAAACTGCTACAGTTGCAAAACTTAGAGGGCTGTTTTGTAGTTTTTTTTAAGGGATCAAATCACAACTTTGAAAAAGTTAGAGGGATAAAACTGCAATTAAGCCTAAAACAAATTATAAATTATATTCTTCCAAATATTCCTTTCAACACCATCTTCATCTTCTTTAACTTATAAGTGTTCATCATAAATCTAGATTTTTTTTTCTTTTTTTCCAAATTCATTAAAAAAACAATTCAAACACAACAAGAAAGCAATAACAACAACAAACCAACATCAACAACACGGCTTGCTTTCCATCTCTTCACAAGAACAACAATAGAACATCATTAATTAATTAAAAAAAACCCAAAATTCATGAAATTAAAAACAGAATTTTTTTTATCGATCTTCTTTCTTTGTGGTTTATTTCATCTTCTTTCATCTCCACTCAATCTTCAAATCAGAAGCGGAAGTCATAGAGTCGCGATCTGAAACGGAATTGCGGTAGAGTCAAAATCTGAAGCAGCGGGAGAGCAAGTAGAAGAAAAGGGAGAGATAGACCCAATCTCATGACCCAAAAACAAATCATTTTTTCCCTACAATTTGCACAAACCCATGATTTAGCAGTGAGAGAGTTTTGTGGGTGATGATAATTGCAACCCAATTACAAACCTTAAATCCCCAAATTAGTTTTCCCCAATTTTGAATTTAAAATTGTTGTTGTTGTAATTTCAGTTGTTGTAGTGAAGAAAAGGGAGAATGAAATGAATTTATAGGAAAGATGATGAAGTTAGGTCTGAATGTGTTGTTGACAGGCTTTGGGTTTGAGTTTGAGAGAAAGAGTATGAGTGAATGATGAAGTTGTAAAGCAAGTAGAAGACAAGAAAGCAAGACTATAGTGGTGAACTGAAGATGAGTGGAGAAAGTGAGAGAGCCTGGGCAGCTAGCTATAACGATGATGAATTTCTATAAACAATTTTTTTTATTATGTTTGATAAAAAAAATTGTCTCAAAACAAAAATAATGCACCAGCGAAATTAAAAATTCATGTTCTTAATTTACTATTTTTTGGAGTTTTTTTTAATCAATGATGTGTCAAATAATTACACATGTGGACAAATGAAAAAAAATTAAAAATTAAATTATATTTCCACGTCTACGTCACATCAGCAAATCTGCTGAGTCATATAGGTCAGGGTCTATTTCTGAAGAATCTTTATTTTACAAGGACAGAATCTAAAAGATTTTTTTTCCAAGGGGCAAAACCAAAAGTGCACTATATTACAGGATAAAACACTATTAACCATATAAAAAAATGTACAATAAGAACAAAGATCTGATACATGCGAAGGTAGTAGCACAAGTCTTTTCGATGTCTCAGATATTCATGAAAAGCACAACACTGCAATGACTACAACATCAAGAAAATATGTGTTGCAAATATCAAATTCTACTTGCCTACTATATAAGTAACTCTTCGACACTCAGCAATGTAAAACAAAAAAGAACATCTCAAATATTTAAAGGTAAAAGAGCAAAGCAAGAAACACTTCAAAATATTGAGCATCCTTCAAATCTATTACATTAGAAAAGTATTCAAAAGAGTTGTTCATTGTCACATACTTTCTTTCAAAAAATTACATACTTGTATTGATAATTGTATTATCATTTTTACGAGAGTAAAATATGTACACAAACAACTAAGCATTTTACCAATGTTGTAACTCCTCAAAGGGCTAAATTGTAATAAGGCTTTAAGAAGACAATGTGACTTAGTTAAGTCTGATCTTTATAGTAATATATCTAAGGTATTGTCTAAAAGATATGGATATACCTTAGTGTTTGTAATCATTAGAAGTATCTTGGACTCCCTGACATTATCAAGGAAATTCTCTTTGTAAAGGGAGGATTGAACATAACTGTTTAAGTTTGGAGATAAACCAATATAAAAATCAATGTGTCTTTATCTCTATCCATGTTTTTCTTTACTTAACGTTTTATTTAAATAACTCTATTTCAAAGAAGAAAAAGGAAAACATTTTAAAATTTATCATCATTCAAACATTCTTTTCTCATGATTTTCTCACTTTCATACTTTTTTTTAATAATCGTGTCTTTTGTAAGTGAGTCTTATACAAGATGGGGAACTAAAGAATAGAAAGTCAAATTAAACTTATTGAAAGCATTGACCTCGATGAAAAGATTTTAAAATTGTTTTTTAACCATATTATTAGTGTCGAGTATACACATATATTATCGATGATTATCTGTCATCAGAGACTAACCACTTTTAGTGAGGCTCCCCTTAGTATTACATTTTTTCTATTCAGAAGGTTCCAATTGATCAAGACATTACCCAACCGATCCAAGTCTAATTCTAGCATGACCAGTGTAATGTTTATAGACTTTGAAATTCCTGAAAGGGCCTCTTATTTTACTCATAGCGTAAGGAATAATCTTGCAATGAAGAGTTGAAGACTTGCTGCAGTGTGAATTTTATAAAATAAAAAAAAACGTAAATTTGAATATGGTACAGTTTCTAAGTCTTCGTGGACAACACGAGCTATTAATTGACTTTAGCAACGATTAAACAAACTATAAAGACGTTTTCTTGTTGTTTAGAATTTTCTGTGGGGATCTAAGCAGCTCATGAGAATCCAAACAAACAGTAAAAAAGTCTTAATCATCGTCTTATTTTAAATAAAACAAAATTTAGTAAACGGAATAGTGTTTGTTGGTGTACTATTCGAAATGATTCCAAGTCATTGGTGTTGAAAAATATCTTCAAATGCAACTGCAAATTAGCAAGGTAACCGAAAGCACCGTGTTTTGGACTCTACCCTTGAAATTAAACTCCTACTTTGACTTTAGAACTTGGTGCATCGCTTATTTCCCAACTTTTAAACTCTAGCCCGAGTTAAAAGTACGTATCATAATTTTTAGTGTAAAAAGAACAAAAGTTGTTAATTGCTCTAAAGCATCTTAAAATTTACAAGTTAATATTTCAAGTTCTAATGTGTAAACAGAATTTTCAAAACCAGTTTAGATTTAAAACAGGGACTGAAAATATCTTACTGGTCTATATTCAAATCTGTACACGTTAACAATTGAATGAAAACGAACATTATATAATTTGTTGTCAAGAGTAATCAAATTTCATTTATAAGAATAATAAAAGGGTGAAGGACTGAAGGTTATAGAAACTATAGATAGATTAGCAGACATCCCGATTTATTGTATGCTAAAATTGGTCTCTTTCAAAAGTTTAGTTGTCCATCTTTAGACAAGACCATTTGAATTTTTTAATTTTAGTAATTTTTACCAAGAGACCTCTAATTATTTTGGATATTTTCTACAATCACTAATAAATCAATGGATAAATTATACAATGACAAAATAAACAAACTTTTCTTTTAAGGTGGATTCTAGGATGAGGATCCAATTAGGTCCCTCACCGGTGAACCACGAGAAAAACACCAACAGATTAAATAAGTGGTTCAGATTTATTAAAATTAAAAGAGGGAACATGTAAAACTGCTCACATTCAATCATATCCTGCAATGGTTTCACCCGTTGTTAACCGTAATTAATTGTTACGAACCG